>Ga0209712_10001280_pt1 | contig 21645 bp, 19 predicted proteins | sample ArcOceMetagenome_FD_187443 | JGI IMG/M metagenome (GOLD analysis project Ga0209712, IMG submission 187443) | Marine eukaryotic phytoplankton communities from Arctic Ocean - Arctic Ocean - Greenland ARC118M Metagenome (SPAdes) (version 2) | ecosystem: Environmental > Aquatic > Marine > Oceanic...
ATTTACCTATTGGCGAAAATCCTAAAGTCGATTTCTTTTTTCATCAAGGAAAAAAAGAAAATAATTAACTCTTAATACTAACAATTTCTAATATTAATTCTAAATTTCATTAAATTCTAAAAACCAGAAAGTGTAATACAAAGGCTGTATTAAAACAAGTGTATAAATAGCTTCAATTAAAACAACTTAAAATTTAATCTCTTGTGACTAACTGACTATAAGGTTCTTATAAAAAAAATAGTAACGGATTTTTATAGAATTACAAAGTTTTATACAAACTAAAAATAGTAGCTTTTGTGCTGCTGCAAGCGTTCGAGTTTTGTGTATAAAATAAATTGCCAGAGCAATTTGATTTTATAAAATTAAAAAACAAATTCAATAACTTAAAGCAACAAATTACCAAGAATAGGTTTTATTTAATACTATTATTATCTATTTTTCTACATATTAAGGAGAATAGTCAAACAAATAATAATTCAAATTTTAATTATCTTCATCCAGATATTGAATCTATAGAATTAAGTACCCATGTGAAATTAGTTATTAGTTTGCCAGAAGGTCATGATAATTCTAAAGAAATCAACTATATAAGGTCTTTTTCCTTTAATGATTTTTTTAATGTCATATGATTTTCCCAAAATCTATTCTTAATTTTTCGAATAACCTCATCATATTCAGGATGACTTTTTATGGATTTCATTATTGGATCTTCTTCAAGAAACAACAAAACCCAATATTGATAATTATTTTTGGTCGCAAACAGTTTTAATTGCTCTATAGCAAGATTGGGTTTTTCCTCGTGTAAATATTTCATGACTAAACTAGCTGATTGATATATAGATTGGTCATTTTCACAATATTCATCATATGCTTTATAAAAACTTTTAGCGCTGTCATGCAAGCCCATTTTATCGTATACCAATCCAATTTTTAAATTTTCTTGAGGATATATATTTAACCCATTACTTTCCTTGATTTTTTCAAATTTATCATAGTAGTAAAAAGCAGTGTCATATTTTTCTTGGAAATAATAAAATTTTGCTACCTCCTGCATAATATCTAAACGTGTTGTATCTTTTTTCCATTCGTTCACTAAGGCACCTGTAGCCTTTTCCATATTTTGATGCTGCGCGTATCGGATAAATACTTTTAAAAAAGGTGCATAATAATTCTCTGGATTATTATCTAAAGATAATTTTAGATACTTCAATGCCTCATTTGTAAAACCATTTTGAATAAAGGCATTACTTACAGACAAATACATAAAGCTTTTTGTTATAGAATCATTTGCTTCAATATCAAGTTGCAAACCTTTTAAGGCATATTGTAAATATTTACTTGTATTAGGAATCACTCGTGAATACAAATCAGCAAGTATTTGAACTACAGCATTCGAGTTAGGGTTATATTCTAAGGCTTTTTCTAAATGCGGAACAGCCAATCGATATTCATTAATATTTATGTAGTACAGCGCTTTTGCTATAAGGCTTTGTGCCGATTTAGAATCATAAAGCAATGCTTTATCTGCATAATTATTAATGATTTCTGTGTATTTTTTTTTAGTTTGATTGAGATCTAAGTAATAATATGCTATTGCAAGCTTGGAGTATGCTAAAGCAAATTGAGAATCTTGTTCTATCGCTTTTTTTAATAAACTGGTTGAAGCTTCTAAACCCTCTTTAGTCTCCGCTTGAAGTTGTTCTTGAGCTTTTAAGTAATACTCGTATGCTTTTAAGTTTTCTGTCGGTTTTTTTGTGATTTGCTCCAATTCTGCAGGAGTTACTTTCGCTTTTATTGCGTCTACTATTTTTTGCGCTACAGTATTTTGCAGCGTAAATACATCAACTACTTTATTATTATATTGTTGTGCCCAAATTGGCGTATCATTAGAAGCATCAATTAATTGGATATTTAATAAAACTTGATCCCCAATACGTTGACCACTTCCTTCTAACAAATAACCAACATTCAGTTCTTCTGCAATTTCTTTTATAGTTTTATTCGTATTTCTATATTTTTCTACAGATGTTCTACTAATTACTCGCAAATCCTCTATTTTCTGTAAATTGTTCAAAGTAGATTCCATAAGACCATTTACAAAGTATAAGTTCGTAGAATCGCTGCTCATATTTTTAAAAGGTAAAATAGCTATCGATTTCTTAATATCGTTAACCTTTACCACAGAATTGAGAGATTTGTTTTGAAAAAAAAGAAAGGATCCAAAAGCAATAATAAAGAAAGTTGCCACAAATATTTGTAATCGATATTTTTTTAAAAAGCTTGTATTGTTAACTTCAATAAAAATTTGAGCTTGCTTGTTTTCTACTCTAATTTCTGACTTTTCAACTATTTTTTTTCTAGTTTCTCCAGGTGATAAACCAAATTGCTCTCTAAAACATTTTATAAAATAAGAATTATTACTAAACCCAACTTGGTAAGCAATTTCAGAAACAGTAAGTTCTGTTTCTTCTAACAATTCCATTCCTTTTTGTAGACGAACTTGACGAATAAATTGACTTGCACTTAGTTCCGTTTGCTTTTTTATTTTTCTAAGCAAATTTGAACGACTCATATTCATCAGGTCTGCCAACTCAGAAACCCCAAATTGTTCATTAGAGATATTCTCAATAATAAACGCTTCAGCCTGTTCAATAAATTTTCCTTGATATGAGATATTAGACATATTGTTTTTTACTACACCAAATGTATAATTTTTTTTTAAAAACAAAATCATTAAAAATTCAAATTTCTTTAAGAAAAAACAGCTGTTTGCGTCATAATTTATACAATTGCGTCATAATTTTCAATCTATCATGAAACTTTATACATTAGGCTTCATAAGGGTTTGGAGGAATCTTGCTTCTTGTTAGATCTTTGTAGAAACAAAAATAAGGTTATTAATCATTACAAATTTAAATTATGAAAACACTTAAAATTACTTCAATCAAAATAACAATTCAGATTTTATTCTTTACGCTTTTATTAACAAGTTCATGTGTACAATCAGACAAAAAAGCAAGCTCTAATACTACGACTAACACAACAAATAAAGTAACTAAACCTAGTATAGATGTTCACGCTGCTGTATTAACAGGAAATTTGGAAGCAGTTAAACAGCATATTGAAGCTGGGACAGATATTAATAAAAAAGAACCAATGTCTGGATCAACTCCTTTAATGTCAGCAGCCGCATTTAATAAACCTGAAATCGCAAAAGTACTTATTAATGCGAATGCAGATTTGTCTTTAAAAAGCAATGATGGAGGAACGGCTTTACATACAGCAGCCTTCTTTGGTCGTATCGAAATTGTACAATTACTTATTGATGCAAAAGCAGATAAAACCATTCGCAATAATTTTGGCGCTACACCAAGGGAAACAGTTATGGGGGACTTCGCACAAATGGAACCTATTTATAAAATGCTACTACAGCAATTAAAACCAATGGGTTTTACATTAGATCTTAATGAACTAGAAAAAGCACGTCCTGTTGTTGCAATGATGCTACACTAAATAAAAAATAAGATGATAACAGAAAGAAGATACGATATTGATTGGTTAAGAGTCATTGCCATAGGTTTATTATTGATTTACCATATAGCCATTATATTTCAACCTTGGGCAATGTTTATAGGTTTTATAAGAAGTGAAGAGGCTCTAGAAATGCTCTGGAAACCGATGATAATGCTTAATGTTTGGCGTATACCTCTATTGTTTTTTGTATCGGGAATGGGGCTGTATTTCGCAATGAAAAAAAGAAATTGGAAGCAATTATTCTTAGAGCGAGGTAAACGAATTCTCTTACCATTTGTTTTTGGCTATTTTGCGATTACACCTCTACATATGTATATTTTTCAAGAGCATTATAATATGCCTTTAAGTTACTTTCCAAGTAGTGGCCATTTATGGTTTTTGGGTAATATTTTTGTCTATGTACTGTTATTATCACCTCTTTTTTTCTATTTACAAAAAAATGATACTGGAAAGTTTAAGAAGATAATTTCTCAAATTATGAGTTATGCTATAGGGCCACTATCTATATCCCTTTTTTTTATGTTGGAAGTGGGTTTCGTAAAACCACAATTATTTGAAATGTATGCACAAAACTGGCATGGTTTTTTTATAGGATTTCTTGCTTTCTTTTTTGGGTTTCTATTTGTTTATAGTGGAAGTACTTTTTGGCAAACAGTTTCAAAATGGAAATGGTTATATATCGGTTTGGCAACAATCCTCTTCTTAATTCGTTTCACCGGATTTGAGTCCATTTCAAATATGTATGTAACTTCCATAGAATCTATTTCTTGGATATTGGGTGTTTTTGGTTTAGGATACAGGTACCTTAATAAACCAAGTGCTTTACTAAGCTACTTGAGTACAGCTGTTTATCCTGTTTATATTATTCACATGTTTGTATTGTCTGCAGGTGCTTTGTTAATGCTGCCTTTAGGTCTTCATCCTATGCTAGAGTTTATAGGAATCACACTATTTACTTTTATCGTCTGTTTTCTTATATATGAATTCACCCTAAAAAGAATTGCAATCTTAAGACCTTTATTTGGGCTCAAATGGAAATTAAAAAAAGTAGTAAAGCAAAAATTTGAAACTATTTAGAGTCACAACCAATACTGTGTGTTTCAATTTGATAAACCATTAAGCTATGATAAAAATATTTAGAAAAAATAGACAAAAAATGCTCACTAAAAATAAGTATGCAAACTATTTGGCCTATGCAGCTGGAGAAATTATTCTTGTTATTGTTGGAATCCTAATTGCTTTGGCTATTAATGAACATTCAAATAACGAGAAGAAATTAGAGTTGAGGAATTCCTATATTACTCAGTTAAATGATGAAGCAGATCTTAATTTAAAAAAATTAACTCTTCTTGGTAATCAAGCCACTAAAATGATGAAAGAGCTAGATACATTATTTAAAATAGTACTGAATAAAGAATACGATAACCCCAGATTATCGTCAAAATCATTTTTTCTAATTGTTTCCAAAAAGTTTTATCCAGTAATGATAACCTATGAAAATTTAAAATTTTCTGGTGATTTAAAATTATTTGATGATTTAAACTTACGTAACGCTATCTCAAAATCCTATGATACATTTTACCCTATAGAGAAACTTGAGTATTCTGAACAACAAGCAATTGAGGCCTATTATGAGAATTTTTTGATGCCGAACGTTAAATTTAGAAATATGGGTGTTTCTTCTGAAAATTATGGAAAAGATATTTATTTTGAAAATATGGTTTTGACTAGAATTACTACCATAGCACAAAATAGAGATGCTTATAATAATTCTATTAAATCATTAAAAAAACTGAAAAATACTTTTGTTGAATTACAAAATACACATTAAAAAATGCTTGATTTTAAGTTAGTTTATTGTTTAACTTCAGAAAATTATTACAAACGGAATAACATCAATGAGAAATCATTAAAAGTAAAACAATCTAGAAAATTATAATTTCATGAAAAAAACACACACAAAACAAATGCTTAAAATACTACTTATTCTTGCCAGTTTATTGTCTTTAACCTTTGTGCCATGGACTTTAGTAAAGGCTTGGGGATTGCCATTACCAGATACTGTTCAAGAGCAATTAGATGAAGCCATTGGTTATGATTTTGAGGGAATGCTTGTTTATATAGACCAAGCAGGTCAACAACCTCAACATTATGCTTCTGGCTGGCATAATCGCAAAACCAAGATACCAGCTAAACAAGAAGCGCTATTTAAAATAGCCAGTATTAGCAAGCTATACGATGCTGTGGCTGTAACTAAACTGGTAAGTAAAGGGCGACTTTCTCTGGATAAAACTTTAGCTGAATACTTACCTGAACTTAAAAAAGCAATCGAAAATGCAGAGAAAATAACTTTAAGGCTAATGATTCAGCATAGAAGTGGCATTCCTAATTTTACAGACACACCAAAATTCTGGGAAGATCCAATAAAAACTTATGAAGAAAATCTTGCTCTGATTGATGGAAAACCTGCCAACTTTAGACCTGGTGAAGACTATGAATATTGTAATACCAATTATCTTCTTATTAATAAAATAATGGATAATGAACTTGGTTATGGCAATTTTCAATTCATTCAGGAAGAAATTTTAAACCCTTTACATCTAAAAAACACCTTTAGTTCGCTCAATGAAGTGAATATAAACGATGTGATGAGTGGCTATCATGTAGGATATCCGCATGATTTAAAAGAAAATGATTATGGCATGCATGCCACAGCAGAAGACGTGGGTAATTTCCTTAGAGCCCTAAATGATGGATCTTTATTTGACGAACGTGAGCAAGAAATCTATGCCTCCATTTATGAATATGAACATGATGGTTGGGTTCCTGGATACCAAAGTTTCGCTAAATATAACAAAGAACTTGATGCTGTAATTATTGCATTCTACAGTACAACCGATCCTAAACTGTATAATTGGAACTTGTCAGAAATCATAAATAATAGAATTGTTAAAATACTGAAAAGGAAAAACTAACAACTAACTTAAAATTATTATTCGAAATGAAAAAAACAGACAATACACTAACGAATTCCTCGAAGTTCACGAAAACTAAACCTCATCTTTTTTGGCGATGGTTTTGGCTCACTTTCCTTGTTGTTTCTCTTGGGTATGCTTGGTATTCATTCTATGTGCCTTCAAATGGCATGGTTTGGACTGATACTATAGTATCTGCTAAAAAGATTGCAAGCAGTTCTGACAAAAATATTCTGGTATTTTTTACTGGGGTATGGTGCTCGCCTTGTCGAATTATGAAGCGTGAAGTTTTTGGAGACAAAGAAGTCATAAATGTCATTAATGCGAAAGTTGTACCAGTAATGATTGATATCGATGACCCGAATGCAAAAGGCCTCGTAAAGCAATATAACATTGGCGCTACACCAACAACAATTTTTATTGATCCTAAAGGAAACGTAATTGATTATGCTGTTGGCAAGGTTGGGAAAACAAAATTCCTTGAAATGCTTAATAATCTGAAAGGATTTTCACAACAATAAAAAAACAATCAAAAAAAATGTTAATACGACAAATTATTTTAATCGTTTTTTTTACAAGCAACCAAATAAGAGATTCTAGGGAATTATAATTGACACTTGTTCACGAATTTTAAAACACCCCAATAACAATGTATGTTGAATGTTCAGAGCTTTCTGGGATATTTAACATAATAGAGAATTATAGGGACACAGCAATATATTTGAAGATTGTTCTAAACAGCTTTTAATTAAGAACCATCCACAGGATAATCCTTAATTAAAAATGTACTATAATGTATCGCGTTATATAACTTTGCTTTGGTAAAAGATGAATTTTATATCGACCAAACCTGTGACAGTGTGGTTCACGCTAAACGAGCTGCAAAAAATGCAATTAATTTATACAATGAAATAAGATTACACTTATCTTTAGATTATAAAACAACTAATATGGTATATAAATTATCAGCTTAATTAAATTTTAACCTATAGCCATATTTCAGGACAAGACATTAAATAAAAAAGATGGAAAACGAGTTTAGAACATTTATATCCAATTTCCCATTTTTAAATTCGGATGAAGCTGAAATTATTGTTGAGAACACCATACTTCGAGAGTTCAATAAAGGATATATATTGCTTAAAGAAGGTAGAATCTCAAAAGAATGTTATGCCGTAGTAAGAGGTTGCATAAGGGAATTCTACATAAAAGATGGATTGGAAAAAACCACTGCCTTTTTTACGGAAGGTCAATCCGTCAATTCTTTTTCTAGTTATACCAATCAAGTTCCTTCTAAGCATTTTTTGGAATGTTCTGAAGATTGCCTACTGACAGTTGGTAATCAATCTTTAGTTGACCAAATGTGTGAACGTATACCACGGCTTACAGAATTCATAAAAAACGAAGTTGAAAAAGATGCTGGAGAACTTCAAGAGAGAATGGCCTCATTTATGACCTCCTCTCCCGAAGAACGCTTTACAGACTTAATGGAAAATAACCCTAGCTTAATGAATCGAGTTCCTCAACATCAGATTGCTAGTTATCTTGGTGTGACTCCTGAATCACTAAGCCGAATTAAAAAGCGAGCTTATCAGAAAAAAGCATAACCACTTTTAAGATTTGGCTTCTTTGTTCATTCCTTTAAGCAAGAGCCAAAATGCGAACCAAAATTCAGCAATTACAGCCAAAACAAGCAAAGATGAAAACAATATAGAAAGTATCTCAGAATTCATCAATGTGAATTGAATAAAGCTATCTCCTGCATAGCCAATACCTCCTATCAACATTAAGATACCTAACCATTTAGGTGTTTTCCTTGATTTTCGAATGACATATCCAAGTGTAAAAAGATGAATCGCAAAGAAAATTTGCCAAGCCAACTCCCCATACTTATGAGCCTTGAAAAAAAGAAGAGTCAGAGATTCTAATTCAGAAGAACTAAATGCGCTTAGATATTCAGGCTGGGTCATAATTATTGCAGGAATCATGTAATTAATAAGATTCACTCCCATGATTATAGCCATGGCAAGTCTAGAATAAGTCGCAATAGTCATTCCTGTAGTGCTAAATGATTTAAAAAGATGATAAAGCATCACGGTAAGCACAATTTCCAGAACCATTACTACGATATCACCTGCAATACCCCATCTAAATAATTCTTGATTATCTATTAGGTTCTGGAACGTAAGCACTGCATTTCCTTCAGCAATAATTACACTTGGCATATAACCAATACTAAATCCGCCAATAATTGCAATAATCAGATATAAAAGACCCGTTATTTGCGAATACGCCTTTCCTTGAGTTTGAAGTTTTGATAGTATCATTTTTTAAGTTTTTATTTGATACAAAAATCGCCCTAGATTAGAACCTATGCATTGACTTAAGATAAGAAGTTAACTCGCAAGAAATTTCACCTCATATAATTTAAGTCCCTTGATTCCATAATATTAAAACACCATATAACACCGTGTAAAAATTATTAGCACGCTGCGGGATGGCAACGTTTCTTAGATTAACCGTTACCCACCATTAAAAAAACCACCCCTTCGATTCAATAACTTATCGCAACAAATTTAAAATTATAGATTTGTAAAGCAGTGGTAAGCGATGGATAATTGTGTTTAAAAAAATTACTGCGTCAGCATACTTATTTTTAAAAAGCAATCGAGCGCTTGCGAGCGGCAATTTTACATAGTATTTTAAAGAAATGATCCAGTGAATGATTTCTTTAAAATACTTATTTCCGTGTGTTCATAAAATTGACAAACCATGAAATTGACAGACAAAATAGCTGTGATATTAATGACAACTCCGATAAATAACCCGTAATTTCTTTTAACATAATAGCTATCGATATACCTCTAAAGACATTATATCTGATATTATGTGTAAATAGTTTGAAAAACGGTTATACAGAAATTACTATATAAATGTACTATAATGTCCTGCTTACTGTTACTTTGCTTTAGGTTAAAGCGAAGTTATTACTCCAATTTTTCTTTCTTTTTTTCTTCTCTAAACTTTCTTAAAAATTTAATGAAACCCTTCAGGGTTCACAAGCACCCATTTATAAAATAAGAAAGGGGCGCGTACATAAGCTTTTTACGAAACGACGATAGGAGCGTAGTGAAATGTGTATGGAATGGGGTTATTATTTATGATTTTAGTTAACTTCTCAATTTGGGGATAAGATTATACTATCCTAAAAAATATTTTATTTTAGATAAAAGAACTTCAGAAGAAAACGGTTTTACAATATAATCATCACAGCCTTTATTATAACCAGCATTCTTATCCGTAATATTTCCTTTGGCTGTTAAAAGAATAATTTTTGAGTGCGCCAATTTTTTATCTTTTCGTATTAGGCTAGAAAATTCAAAACCATCAATAAAAGGCATCATTACGTCTAAAAGAATTAAATCTGGGGTAAAATTTTTCGCCATTTTTAAACCGTCTTTACCATTATATGATTTTTCTATTTTATAATTATTTGCACTCAGAAGACTTTCTAAAGCAAAAACGATAGAGGGTTCATCATCTACAATTAATATTTTTTTTTGAGTTTCCATATTATGTTATATTTATTGGTAACGTTACTAAAAATTTAGTGTATTTATTTAATACACTTTCTACTTTAATCTCTCCTTTGTGCCTTTGTAATATTTTGCTCACAATTGACAAACCTAAACCACTTCCTTTAGGTTTTGTTTTTAGCATTTCATTTTGAATTTGGACAAAAGTATTAAATATTTTTTTTTGATGCTGTTTTGCAATACCAATTCCATTATCTTCAACAATTATAACAATATTCTCTTTGCTTAAAGTGTAATTTATATTGATTAAATAATTATTTTTAGTTGGATCTATAAACTTTATAGCATTCATCAATATGTTTATAAAAACACGTTCTAAATGAGTCTTATCTGCATAAACTTCAACATTATTATTTAAATATGAATTAGTGATCTTGATATTTAATTTTTCTGCAATTGGTTTTACAGTTTCAATGGTATTTTTAATTAACTTGCTTATGTTATAACCTTCAAATTGCCAATTTAAATTGCCAAGTTCTAATTGTTCGTGCAGTAAAGTATCATCTATTAAATTACTCAAACGCTCACTTTCCTGAACAATGGTTTTTAAAAACTCTTCGCTCTGGTTTTTATATTGTTCTGCATCCTTATAAAGCATTTCAGACAGCAGTCTTATTGAAGTTATGGGCGTGCGCAATTCGTGCGAAATTGTTAGTATAAACTCGTCCTTTAAATGGTCTATTTCTTTTAATTTTTTGTTTGTTAGCAATAATGATTTCTGAATTTCTTCTAGCTCCAAAGATTTTATTTCTAATAACTTTCTATGCCCAATTGCTTCTTTAGTCTCCTCTAAAATTTTAACCAATTCATTTCTACTTAAGGGCTCTTCATTTAATAATTTTGAAATCACAATTCTGGCAGAAATATTACCAATATAATCAGATAAAACATTTTCAATATAATCGATATACTCAATGCCAACAATATCATAGTTTTGATATATTTTAGAGTTTTTCCGTATGGCGTTATTTGTTGCTTCTAATCCTATAAACTTTATAGACAACTCATACAATTGATAAAATTGAACATTATTATATTTATTTCTAAAAAGATTAGAATCGAACTCATCTAAAGAATCGATAAATTTATTTGCTTGTTGTATTTCTATCCCTTTTGGTATAGAAGCTAAAGAACCAATAACATAAAAAAGTGCATTCAAGGAAATGCTCCAGAAAAAACCGTGAGAAATTTTGTTTAACCCTTCTAAACCAAGAAATGCATAAGGTTTTAAGGCAGAAATACCATAAAGACCCGTATCTAAAACATCCATTTCACTCATTAAACCACTTCTAATAAAAGTAGGGTAGAGGAGTGTAAAATACCAAAGAATAAAACCAATAATTAGACCGGAAATTGTACCCGTTTTATTGGCGCTTTTCCAAAATAAACCACCAAAAAATGAAGGTGCTAATTGTACAATTCCTACGAATGAGATGAGTCCTATTTCTACTAATGGATAATCTTTACCAATAATACTCATATAAATGTATGCAGAAAATAGTACAATTGGAATACTAATTCGTTTGCAAAATGTAATAGTTTTGGGAATATTAGAAGTTTTAAAAAACTTTAATTTATCTACCACAAGTGGGATAATAATATTGTTCGATAACATTGTTGATACCGCAATAGTTTCTACAATAATCATTCCGGTTGCCGCAGCAAAACCACCTAGAAAAACGAAGGTAGCCAGTAGATTATTTCCTGTTTGCATTGGAAAATGAAGCACATACATATCTGGGCTAAATGCAGATTCGCTAAAGTATATTTTACCAGCAATAGCAATTGGTATTACAAATAAAGTAATGGCAAAAAGATATAAAGGAAAGATCCAAGATGCGGAATTTACATGATCTTCATGCTTGTTTTCTAGCGCCATCAAATGAAACTGTCTTGGTAATAATATAAAAACTAAAAAGGATAGTATAATTAACATAAGCCAATCCCAATAACCACCTTCAAGGCTTTGTTTAATATCATTAATAGCCGTTAACATATGCTTTTCTGAGGCGAGTTGAAAAATATCATGAAATCCATCAAAAACAAAAAAGATCACATATATGGCAACGGCAATAAAAGCGATTACTTTAAATATTGCTTCAAAAGCGATTACCGCAACCATGCCTTCGTTTCGCTGATTATTATTACTCTTTCTTACTCCAAAAAGAATAATAAATAAAGACATTAATACCACAACTACTAAGGCACTTTCTTTATTGACTACAGTAGTACCCGTACTTTTTATTAAAATATTAAAAGTGGTAGAAATTGCACGTAATTGTATAGAAATATATGGAATGATAAATAGAAAAATCATCACTGTAATAAGGTTTCCTAAAAATTTATCTTTTCCATAACGTGTTGCAATAAAATCAGAAATACTACTAATATTTTCTTTTTTACAGATTCTAATTATTTTTTTAAATAACAAAATCCACAAAGGACAAAGTAATAAAGGGCCTAAATAAGTAGCAAGAAAACTAATACCATCAGTAGATGCTTTACCAACGCTGCCATAAAAAGTCCAAGCTGTACAATAGGTTGTTAATGATAATGCATAAATAATAGGCCTGTTAATAATACTTTTAGTACGCGCCTTTTTATCGCCATAAAAAGCAATTCCAAAAAGCAATGCTAAATACGTAATACAGATTAGTACGATAACCCAAATTGGAATCATTTCGTTATTTTAATAATGATAAACCTAAGAACAAAAATAAGTAGTAACCAAATTGAATAAAAATAGAGGTAGCTTAAGGGAATATAGTTAAGTACAACCTTATCATCTATAATTTTAATTAAAGGGAAATTCAATAATACAAATACTATTATTGTAATAACAATTAACCAAAATTTATTTAGATACTTCATAAGGTCGAAATATAACTATTTTTGCTTTAATAATAATAATAATCTTTATATTTGAATATACATATATTAACACATTTATGAATAAGCCTATTCCTTTTGAAATATTTTATAACAGTGCGGAAATTTTGAAAGTGATGGCACACCCTATAAGACTTGCTATTATTAATAATTTGATATTAAAAGGGCAATTATCTGTTACAGAAATATACCAAAATTTAGAGATCGAGCAATCTGTAGTCTCGTATCATTTAAAAAATATGCGTTTGGTAAACTTGGTGAATTCTAATAGAAAAGGGACAAAAATATTCTATAGTATAGAACACCAAGAAGTAGTCGCTATTTTTAATAAAATTATAGAATTGGGTGAAAAATAAAGTACCAATCACACTTTTTTCCGTATTAAATATCTTTCTTTTCTATTTATTTCTGAAATAATATCATTTTATTAATATTGCTAATCCTACAATATATAAAGGTTTTTTTGATTATTTAGTAATAAAAACATCCCTTTTTTTTAAATTATAAAATTATATATGTGAATATATACATATTTATATATATATTTGGAGAATATAATTACTAAATATTAACAATATTATGAAAAAAACAAAATTTTTAACATTGATTTTATTGTTTGTTCTAACTTTTAATTTTACAGTAAAAGCACAAGAAGAAAAGAAAGAAAAGGAAACCAAACCTTTAAAGTTTAAACCCTTAAAATTTAACATCACTGAAGATGGATCGCAGTGGGTTCGCTTTATTTTATGGAATCAAGTTCAATTAAATTCCAATAATTTAGATGGAGATGATCGTTTTAAATTTACGCCTAATATTAGAAGATCTCGTTTATTGGTTTTAGGACAGGTAAGCCCAAAAATATTTACATACATTCATGTTGGTGTAAATAATGTTAATAGTGGTCGTTTAGGACAAATTGATGGTAGCGATCAAACACAACTATTTTTACACGATGCTGCTATGGAATATAAATTCTCGAAAGCATTAACTATTGGTGGAGGGTTGCATTATTGGAGAGGACTTACAAGGTTATCTAGTTGGGCAGGACTTTCATCCTTAACCTTTGATATACCAAATCCGTTAGTCCATGACGGAACCATTGGAGCAACAGACCAATTTGCAAGACATGTTGGTGTATATGCTAAAGGGAAATTAGGGAAATTTGATTATCGTGTTTCTTTAGATGACCCAGGTAGAAATGGATTTGCAGAAGATGTTGTAAATACAAGCACAACGAATGCCGTTTATGGCGCATGGAATTATCATGATACAGGAAGGTCTATGATCTCTGGAAATATAAAGTATAATTTTATTGGTTCTGAAGGTAATTTACTGCCGTATGTTGTTGGTACATACCTTGGTAAGAAAAAAACATTGGCAGCAAGTTTTGGTTGGATAGCACACCCAAATAGTACCTTGATTTTAAAAGATGCTACGAATCCAATATTAGCAGGAGATGCTGCAGCAACAATTGTATCAAAAACAGACACAGGTAATGCTACACATTATTCTTTTGATATTAATTATGATACACCAATTGGTGACAATGGAGGCGCTTTAACAGCTTATGGAGCCTTTATTAATTATGATTTTGGAAAAAATGGAGGGAGTTCTGCGGGTGCAACTGGTTCCGCTTTTTACACTCATTTAGGATATTTAATACCAAAAACAAAGATTCAACCCTATGTAGTATATCAAAACAGAGACTGGGATGATACCACTGTTTTAGGTTCTCAACGCAAAGGAAATACCTTTAATCTTGGTGCAAATTATTACATCGCTGGTCATAATCTAAAACTTACTTTAGAATACGTTAAAAACAACTTTAATGTAGGAGCAGACAACAGCCAAATCCGTTTTCAAGCACATATTTCCATATAATAGATAATATTAGTATTTATTCTATCTAATCATAAATCAATTATAAAATGCAAAAAGTAATAAACATTATTAATAATATCACAGAACGTGTTGGTAAAATAGCTAGTTGGTGTGCTGTATTAATGGTAATTATCATTAGTCTAGATGTTATTATTAGGTATTTATTTAAGTTCACCTTTATATGGATTATCGAGTTAGAAATCTATCTCTTTGGATTTCTATTTTTATTAGGTTCTGGGTATGCTCTAAAACATGAAAAACATGTACGTGTAGATGTGTTTTATAGTAAACTTACTGCTAAGGGAAAGGCAATTATAGATATTTTAGGAGGGCTTTTATATTTAGTGCCTTGGTGTTGTATCACTGTTTCTGCATCTTGGAAATATGCCTATTCTTCATTTTTAATAGGAGAAAGTTCACCTCAACCTGGTGGCCTACCAGCGCTATACATCTTAAAGTTTGCAATAGCACTTGGTTTTTTCTTTTTGTTATTACAAGGTATAGCTCATATACTAAAAGCGTTAACCATTTTATTTAAAAAGAACGACTAATGGAAATTTTAGCAATCGTATTATTTTTACTCATATTCATACTTATTCTAAAAGGATATCCAGTAGCATTAACTTTAGGAGGAATCTCAATTGTTTTTGCATTTTGTATTAGCATTTTTGCACCCGAGTATTTTTCAATGTCTACATTTAATATACTTCCATCTCGTATTATGGGCGTTATTAATAATTATGTACTCATGGCAGTTCCGCTATTTATTTTTATGGGAATTATGCTAGAGAAATCAGGTCTTGCAGAAAGTCTTTTAGAAACCATGGCAATGATGTTTGGCACTGTAAGAGGTGGTTTAGCTATTTCTGTTGTTATTGTAGGCGCGTTATTAGCTGCTTCCACTGGAATTGTGGGTGCAACTGTTGTAACTATGGGACTTATCAGTTTACCAACCATGCTTAAGCGCGGTTATAAAACCGAACTTGCCACAGGTGTTATTGCATCTTCTGGAACTTTAGGACAAATAATTCCGCCTTCTATTGTATTGGTCCTTTTGGCAGATACGATTAATAGTTCGTCAAGAGGTGCAGAATCTGTAGATGTAGGGGCTTTATTTTCGGCAGCGATAATTCCTGGTATGGTGTTGGTCGTGTGTTACATTTTATATATTCTTATAATAGCTCATATTAGAAAAGAAGATGCTCCAGCCATTCCTGCTGAAGAAATTAAAGCTTTTAGAGGCGATAACTTTGCATCAAAAATAATCAAAGTTTTAGTGTTACCAATTTTACTAATTGTTTTAGTTTTAGGATCTATTTTTACAGGAATTGCTTCACCAACAGAAGCATCTGCAATTGGTGCTTTAGGGGCAACTGCTTTAACATTAATTCAGAAAAAATTCACTTTTAAAATACTTCAAGATGTTGCTAAAGAAACCATGAAACTAACCACAATGGTATTTTTCATTCTATTAGGTGCTACAACATTTACGTTGGTTTTTAGAAGTTTAGGTGGAGATGATTATTTGCAGCAGCTTATTTTAGAGTCTAATCTATCGCCAATAATGTTCTTATTATTAGTAATGGTGGTCATTTTTATAGCAGGTTTTTTTATTGATTTTATCGAAATTATATTTATAATCATTCCAGTAGTTACGCCTATTTTTAATGCTTTTGATATGAATATGTTATGGGTAGGAATCTTAATCGCACTTAATTTACAAACATCATTTTTAACTCCACCTTTTGGTTTTGCACTCTTTTATTTAAAAGGCGTCGCACCACCAGAAGTCAAAACAAGTCAAATTTATAGAGGCATCGTGCCATTTATATGTATTCAATTAATTATCGTTGGAATTGTAATTTTCTTTCCAGAAATTTTCTTTCTAACAAAATAAACTTTAAACAATTTACAAAATGAAAAACAAAATATTTAAAACATTTTTAGGAGTATTAGTACTTATGCTTGTCGTAATTTCCTGTAAAGACTCAAGTCCAGAAGGAACTGCTACTGCGGTAGAAACAGTAAAAAAGAAAAATTACAATTGGAAAATGACGACAACTTGGCCCCCAAATTTTCCGGTTTTAGGAGAAGTTGCTAATAAATATGCAGAGTGGGTAGAAGAATTATCAGATGGGCAATTAAAAATTAAAGTATATGGAGGTGGAGAATTAGTACCATCGTTAGAAGCTTTTGATGCGGTATCAAACGGAACTATTGAAATGGGTTCTGGAGCGTCTTACTACTGGTCAGGGAAAATTCCAGCTGCGCAATTTTTTGCAGCAGTTCCTTTCGGAATGAACAGTCAACAATTAACGTCTTGGTTAGAAGCTGGTGATGGCTATGAGTTATGGAAAAAAGCTTACGAACCACACAATCTTATCCCTTTTTTAGCTGGAAATTCTGGTGTACAAATGGGGGGATGGTTTAATAAAGAAATTAATTCTGTTGCAGATTTTAAAGGTTTAAAAATGCGTTTACCTGGTATTGGTGGAAAAGTGTTAGAGAAAGCTGGTGGCGCTGCAGTATTAGTTGCTGGTGGCGAAATTTATACAAGTATGGAGCGTGGCGTAATTGATGCAACCGAATGGATTGGCCCTTATCATGATTATAAAATGGGGTTCAAAAAAGTAGCAAAATATTATTATACGCCAGGCTGGCATGAGCCAGGTACTCAGTTTGAGTTTTTTGTAAATAAACAAAAATATAATTCATTGCCAAAAAATTTACAGGCTATTATAGAAATTGCGTCAAAAAGAGCACAAATTTGGGTACTAGCAGAGTTTGATAAGCAAAATGCTATTTATTTAGATAAACTCGTTAGCGAAGGTGTTCAAATTAAAGAGTTTTCAAAAGAAACTTTAGATGTTTTACGAGGCTATACTGAAGAGGTATTAAAAGAAATGATTGGAGATGATCCATTATCGAAAGAAGTTTATGAAAGTTATTCTAAATTTCAAAACAGAGCTGCAAAATGGTCTAAATTAACAGAACAAGCATATTATAACAAAATTCAAAAGTAGGTATTAACTAATTATTGATGGGTAATTTTGATTGATTTGTACGGCTGATTATTTTATTATAATCAGCCGTACTTTTTTAACTTCCTAATTAGCAATAAATTTTATTTTAATTGTGGAAAAAATAAATATTAGACGAAACCAATATTCATCTACTTCAATGCAACTTGCAAATGAATATTTTAATATAATGGGAGACAGACCGATACAAAAAGGAGGCTCTGGCAAAGGCATTGTGGGAGGGTCAATATTTACTTTTAGGTATTGGTGCTGTTTTTATAGCAACTTGTTTGCATCTGCGAACTCTAGAAATGTTAATCTTATTGGTTTAAAAGTAAATGTTATTGCCCTTATTAGCAATACACCTAAACGTTTTACCAGCAGAGCTTTAGAGGAATCCAATCTTTTTTTAGCCATCCAAAAGGATTTAATAAACTTCTAAAAATAGCAGAAAACAGGTACCGATCAAGCAGCAGTTTAAAAAAGAACACAGGTTTACTATAAGCAAAAAATAAAACTTTTACTTCTGTTCTTTTCAACTTTAAATTAAACCTTTTTATTTCACACACGACTTTAAGATAGTACAAATGAAAAAAGAAAAAATATACATTCGTCAATTAGAAGATTTAACCTTAAAAGATATACCAAATGTAGGAGGAAAAAATGCCTCTTTAGGTGAAATGATTCAAAATTTAACCGCTCAAAACATTAAGGTTCCGGGAGGTTTTGCTGTAACTGTAGACGCCTTTGATGCCTTTATTCATGAAAATGGATTGAAACAGTTAATTCATGCTGAACTTGAGCATTTAGACCCTACAAATATCATTAGTTTACGCAAAGCAGGCTCACAAATACGAAAGCATGTCTCCAATGGAAAATTTCCTGTTTCTGTAGAAAAAGCTATTTTAAAATCCTATTATCATTTATCAGAAAATTATAATCAAGAAGCTACAGATGTTGCCGTAAGGTCATCGGCAACTGCAGAAGATTTACCAGACGCTTCCTTTGCTGGGCAACAATCTACTTATTTAAACATTAGAGGAGGAGAAATGATTCTAACCGCTATAAGAAGCTGTTTTGCGTCTCTTTATACAGATCGAGCAATCTCTTATAGATCTTCTAGAGGTTTTGATCATTTTTTAGTGAAATTATCAGTTTGTGTTCAAAAGATGGTTCGTTCAGACCTTGGTGCTGCTGGTGTTGCTTTTTCTTTGGATACAGAAAGTGGCTTTAAAGACATTGTACTTATAAATGGTGCGTATGGTTTAGGAGAACTTGTGGTCGGTGGAGAAATATTACCAGATGAATTTTTAGTTTTTAAGCCAACTCTTAAAAAAGGTTTTAAAGCTATTATTGATAAAAAGTTAGGGAAGAAAACCCATAAAATGATTTATGGAAATAAACCATTTGAATCGATCAAACAAGTTCCTGTTGATAAATCCCAACAAAAAGCATTTTGCTTAAATGATGCGCAAATTGTACAATTGGCAGAATGGGTTCAAAAAATAGAAGATTATTATACTTCACTGCGTGGTTCTTGGTGTCCTATGGATGTGGAATGGGCTATAGACGGCCTTTCTGGAGAATTGTATATTGTGCAAGCAAGACCAGAAACCATTCATTCAAGATTAGAAAATGAGAATACAATTAAAGAGTACCGCATCGAAAAGCCAGAACAGCTGGCAGAAAAATTAATATTAGAAGGTGTCGCTGTAGGCGATAAAATTGGTATTGGTAAAGTTCGTAAAATATTAACTTTAGACGGTAGAGATGGAAGTTCTGATGAAACCGATTTTAAAGAAGGTGAAGTATTAGTAACAGAAATGACAGACCCAGATTGGGAGCCCTTAATGAAGAAAGCCTCTGCTGTAATTACTGAAAAAGGAGGAAGAACTTGCCACGCAGCAATTGTAGCTAGAGAAATTGGGGTTCCTGCAATAGTTGGTGCTAGTGATGCCACAACTATTTTAGAGAATGGACAAAAACTATCTATCAGTTGTGCAGAAGGCAGTATCGGTAAAATTTATGATGGGATTATAGATTATACATTTACAGAAACACCTTATAGTGCATTTCCTAAAACCAAAACACCCGTAATGATGAATATTGGTTCACCAGAACTTGCATTTACGTATACAAAAATTCCAAATGCAGGTGTTGGTTTGGCAAGGCAAGAGTTTATTATCAATAATTATATAAAAGTACACCCATTAGCTTTACTAAATCACAAAAAATTAGAAGATATAGAATTGTCTAAATCTATCTCAAAATTAATCGAAGGCTATGATTCCGAAGAAGATTTTTATATTCAGAAATTGGCACAGGGTGTTGCTAAAATCGCAGCAGCTTTTTATCCCCAAAGAGCTATCATTAGACTATCAGACTTTAAATCTAATGAATATTTTAATTTATTAGGCGGCAAGTATTATGAACCAAAAGAAGAAAACCCAATGATTGGTTGGCGTGGTGCTTCTAGGTATTATTCAGAAAAATTTAGAGAAGCTTTTATAATGGAATGCAAAGCTCTAAAAAAAGTAAGAGATGAGTTTGGTTTGAATAATGTAACCATTATGATTCCGTTTTGCAGAACTCCAGAAGAGCTTAAAAAAGTGCTTAAAATAATGGAGGAAAATGGCTTAAAAAGAGGAGAACGAGGTTTAGAAATTTATTTGATGGCAGAAGTACCTTCAAATATTATTTTAGCTGATAAATTTGCGCCATTAATTGATGGCTTTTCTATTGGATCTAATGATTTAACCCAATTGGTTTTAGGATTAGATAGAGACTCTAGTTTGGTGGCACATTTATATGATGAGCGCAATGAAGCCGTTAAAAGTATGATTGCATTGCTAATAAAAACGGCAAAAAAACATAAAGTAAAAGTTGGTATTTGTGGACAAGGACCTTCAGATTTTCCAGATTTTTCAGAGTTTTTAATCAAAAATGGAATTGACACACTGTCTGTAACACCAGATTCGGTTTTAAAAACCTTGCGTGTAATTAAAGGAATCGAAAAATCAATTAAAGCGTAAAAGAATAAAAGATAAATATAGAAGTGAAGAAAAGAGTGAAAAAGAAACCAGTTACAAAATATTGTAGCTGGTTTTTTATTGTATCGTTCTTTATGTTTCTTCCGATACCGTATTTGAAAAATTATCTTTAGAATTTCTAAATATGAGATTTATAAGCAAGTTTAAGGAACACTTGTTGACGAATGTTTAAACACCCCCAAAACGAATGTTTATTGATATTACAAGACTTTCTGGGATATTTTACATAATAGAGAATTATAGGGACACAGCAATATATATGAAGATTGTTCTAAATAGCTTTTAATTAAGAATCATCCACTGGATAATCCTTAATTAAAAATGTACTATAATGTGCTGCGTACTGTTACTTTACTTTGGTTAAAAGTGAAGTAATTATAACAATTTTTCTTTCTAAAACTTTCTTAAAAAAGCTAATGAAACCCTTTAGGGTTCACAAGTACCTATTTATAAAATAGGAAAGGGGCGCGTACATACGCTTTGCCCGAAGCGACGATAGGAGCGTAGTGAAATGTGTATGGAATGGGAATTCTTGTTTAAAGATTAATTAATAGCTCCTAATTTTGGAATGTTCTACGAATACTGTATATTACACCAATAGTATGATTATTTAAACAATTTATAATGTCAACAATAAGAAAAACAATCACATTTACAGGAAAACAAGATAAATGGATAAAGGCTCAAATTACAGCAGGAG
>Ga0209712_10001282_pt1 | contig 21640 bp, 23 predicted proteins | sample ArcOceMetagenome_FD_187443 | JGI IMG/M metagenome (GOLD analysis project Ga0209712, IMG submission 187443) | Marine eukaryotic phytoplankton communities from Arctic Ocean - Arctic Ocean - Greenland ARC118M Metagenome (SPAdes) (version 2) | ecosystem: Environmental > Aquatic > Marine > Oceanic...
CTAATGATGCTATTAGTATAGTCCAAGTTGCGTCTGGTGCTCTTACTGAGATGAGTTCAATGATCCTTCGTATGAGAGAGCTAGCAGTTCAATCAGCATCTGATACATATACTACAGGAGATAGGCACAGCTTAGGAATGGAGTTTAAAGGATTAACAAAAGAAATTGATAGGATTGCAAAAACAACTGAATATAACGGAACAAAGCTTTTCTTAGGTAAAGAGCAGAAGCTAGAAATTCATATCGATAGTGGTAAAGATATGAAAAAGAATAAGGTATCACTCGATCTCACTGACCTGGCACAAACAGTTTTGGCGCTAGGAATAAGTGAAGCGAATATTGATAGCCAATTACATGCTCAAACTTCTCTTCCAAAACTAGATTATGCTCTAAGCTCCATAAGTGAGAGTGGTGCTAAACTTGGTGCGGTTCAAAAAAGATTTGAATCAGCTGCTAGTAAATTATCAAATGATAAGACAAACCTTAGCGCTGCAAACAGTAAACTAAAAGACGCGGACTACGCTTTAGAATCAGCAAAGTATGTTAGTGCCAAAACCCAGCAAGACACTCAGTTAATGGTAACAAAGTACGCAAACTTTGATCAAAATGTAATGCTCAAGCTGTTTGAGAAATTCGATTAAAATACATCAATTTAGTAGCAGTATTCTTAATAAAGAAACAACTGAGTCTAGAATGATGGATGCTGATTATGCACAGGAGTCTGCAAATCTAGTTATTCATGACCTAAGACAAAATGCCAATCGCTCTGTGGCCAGTCAGCTACATTTTGATTTAAAACAAGCAGTTCGTTTAGTTAAATAGTTAAAACGAATTATCTAATGACAAATCTACGATTTTATAATAAATATATAAGTCTCAAAAGAGGATTAATATGAGTTTTTATGTAGGTTTAGTACATCATCCAATCGTGGATAAAAGAGGGGATACGGTTACAACTAGTGTAACTAATCTTGATATTCACGATATTGCTAGGAGTGCTAGGACATTTGGTTACGATGGTTATTTTATTGTAACTCCTGTTATAAAACAGCATGAATTGGTTAATAATATTCTAGATCACTGGAATACTGATCATGGAAATCAATATAATCCTGATAGAAAAGATGCTCTGTCTTTTATTAGACTGGCTGAGTCAATTGAAATTGCAAAGAATAAAATTAAAGAGTTAGAAGGACAAGAGCCTCTTGTTGTCGTAACTGGCGCGAACTTTGAAGAATATAGTGGAGACACTAATGATTTACGCGCAAAGTTAGAAGTTGACAAAAGGCCTATGCTCCTGTTATTTGGTACTGGTTGGGGATTACACGCCTCTGTCACTGATGTAGCGGACTTTAAGTTAGAGCCGTTATTTGGTGCGGCCAAAGATGGTTATAATCATCTTTCGGTTAGGTCGGCTGTTGCAATTTATTGTGACAGACTACGCAGAAGCCTCTGAGTCCAAATTATTTTATATACACCTTCCCTCTGGTCTTGAGTTGTTAACAAGTTAGAAGATTAAGGCAGGAGCTTTTGCTTTCAATAAAAAAGTAAAAAGCATTTTAGGAGTAAGTATGACTTTAGTAGATTTAGTACAAAAAAATCATGGTAGTAAAAACATCGAAAAATTTCCTGACTTTAGAACAGGGGATTCAGTAGCTGTTTCAGTTAGAATCACAGAGGGTGAAAAAACAAGAATTCAATTATTTGAAGGAATTGTTATCGCAATGAAAGGATCTAAAAACAGTAATACTGATAGTCATTTTCGTGTAAGAAAACTATCTAATGGTATTGGTGTTGAAAGAGTATTTCCATTTCATTCACCAATTGTTGAGGACATTAAAGTTACCAACCGTGGTAAAAGTAGAAGAGCTAAACATTTCTATCTTAGAGATAGAACTGGTAAAGCAGCTAGAATCGAAACTGATTACACTAGAAAACTTTAATTTTATTTTAAATAAAAGTTTAGATGAGGCCTCGATGAAAATCGGGGCTTTGTTGTCTTTGGAGAGCAAAATTGGATATTGAAATCTTTAATAAATATGATGAACTCATCGGCTGTGATGAAGTTGGTAGAGGTCCTATTGCAGGTCCTGTTAATGGCTGTGCAGTTAGAGTTTCAAAAGAGAATTTAAGTTTAATTACTTACCTAAAAAGTTTAGGGGTTACTGACTCTAAGAAACTCACAACAAAAAAACGGTTAATAATATTAGAAAAATTAGGGATTGATCTAGAGAGTTTAACAATTCATAAAGAATATAATATTAAAAGAGAGCAGGGTGAGTTTCACTTTGTTGTCGGAGAACATTCTCCTGCAGATATTGATAATATAAATATTCTCCAAGCTTCATTAAGTTGCATGAAAAATGCTTCCATTCCTTTAGTTAAAAACAACTCTAAGATTTTAATTGATGGTAATAAGACTTTTGAAATTGAAGGAGCTGATATTGAAGCCGTAGTTAAAGGGGATTCAAAATCTACTGTTATAGCTCTCGCTAGTATCATTGCAAAAGAATATAGAGATTTGTTGATGCAAAAATATGATATGCAATATCCTGGCTACGGTCTTGCAAGACATGCTGGGTATCCCACGAAAGCACATAAAGAAGCTGTATCTCGATTAGGTATTACTCCTATTCATAGAAAATCATTTAAGGGCGTTAAGGAATATGTTTAATAGTGAATTTAATAGTGAAAAGATTGTAAGCCTTGATCTACATCTAAGAAACACACCAGTGCTGATTTCATCTCAACTTCTCAGACGATATGATTGCGGACAAGTGGATGTATCTTATGTTAAGGATAACGTCTTACATCTAGTAGAGGTTAAATCTTCACAAGTAGGTGTTTCAAATTATTTTACCAAACAATATTTAAGAATGATGCGCTCTGCTAAACTATTAACCTCATTAGTTCAAATGCCTATAAAATTGAAAATTATTGCCAAAAGGTAACTCACTCTATAACCTTTTTATATGAAGAAGTTATTAATATCACTAGCGATTTTTTTTTCCCTAACTATTCCCACAGATAATGCATTTGCATTAGAGCCTAAGCAAAAAGCCTTTATGGTTATGACTACTTATGGAACTGTTGGTGGAGCTTTATTAGGTTTTGCTTCTATGGCATTTGGTTCTAGTTCTCGTTCTATTGCTCAAGGTGCTTCGTTAGGACTTTATGCAGGTATAATATTTGGATCATATGTAATAACCTCTCACAGATCAGAAGGTGAGCCAGAAGTGGTTGATCCTTATGGCCCTCAAGGTGGTCAAGACCCATACGGTGAACCACCAAGAGATAGAGAAAGAGATCCTTATGGTAATCCAGGTGGAGGTGGTGGATTTGGTGCTCCAACTCCCGAAGATGATCAAGGTGGATTCTTTGGAAGTCGTGTTCAAGAGATCAATATGAAAATGACTCATAATTTTGGTTCTGAATACAGTAAGAGTTCTTTAAGTAGGCTACCAATCTATATCAACTTTTATAACGGTACTTTTTAATATAAAAAAACCCTCAAATTATTGAGGGTTAGGTATAGTAAAAATTTCTTTTAATTTACATTTGAAATGTTCTTTTTCTATTTCCAAACTGAGTGTTCATTTGTTCAGTATCATCTGAATCCATGTCAAAATCATTCCAGATAATTTCTGCTTCTTCCATTGTATAAAGTTTAAATACTTTTTTGAAGTCTCCAGAAACATTTGATAATGATATCTTATGTGTTTGAATTTTTTCTTTATTTAATAAGCTAAGAGTCTCTACAAAGTGGCAGATCCCTGATGATCCTACAAAGTCTACTCCACCTAGATCAACTGTAATTCTTGAGTGAGGGTTCTCAACGGATAATTCATGAAGTTCACGTCTAAGAGGCATGCTATTTTCATAATCTAAATCACCTGACATTTGAACTGTTATATTTCCTAGTGCATCCCTTAAAACATTGGCCTTCATTGACATGTTGAATTCTCCCTTTAAATTGCCTGCCATTTGTTTTTTGACATTGGCGGCGTTAAACTTATTTTAAATCTTATCATGTTCAAATTTTCAATGTTACAGGGAAGAATTGAACTCATAATAAAATGAATAACTGGAGTTATTGTGTCAGATCTAATACTAGTAACTATGCCTATAGGTAATAACAAAGACTTAACTATTAGAGCACGTGAAATCTTACAGTCAGTTAAATATATAGTTGCCGAAGATACTCGAGTATTAAAAGACTTTTGTAGAAATAATGCAATCGAATTAAATACAACTAGATTAGAATCCTTTAATGATCATGCAGGAAATAATAAAATAGAAAAAGTTTTATCATGGTTAGAGCAAGATAATGTGGCGTTTGTTAGTGATGCAGGAAGCCCGATTGTATCAGACCCAGCATATCCTTTAGTAAAGGCCATACTTGAATCTGAACATAATCTTAAAACGACTCCAGGAGTAAGTGCAGTAACTACAGCACTAGAGCTTAGTGGTCTTCCACCTAGTCCATTTCATTTTCATGCTTTTATTCCAAGAGATAATGGGAAGAAGGATACATTTTTTGAGGAGATGGCAGGAATGTATGGAACACATATATTCTTTGAAGGAGTAAGTAGAGTAGAGAAGACCATGAATCATATTTGTGAAAAATTTCCAGATTTTGAATACTGTATTGCTCGTGAATTAACAAAGTCATATGAATCTGTTCATAGATTTAAAGGGAGTGAGTGGGAGAGTATTAAAACTGATGTTACTTATAAAGGAGAGTTTGTCATTTTGTTACATAACTCAAATAAGGCAAATGCTATGAACTCTGATATCTTAAAAATGGCTAATGAGATCATTGAAAATGGTGCTCATCCAAAGAAGTTAAGTAAGCTTCTGAGTGAAATTACTCAAAAACCAACCAAGGAAATTTATCAGTTACTTTTGAATAAAAAGTAGTAATATTTACCAAAGTTAAATTTTTTTACAAATATTAAAAATTTCTATTAAAATTATATAGATAGGAATTTAAAAAGGATATAAGTTTGCAAGTAAAGATTATTGGTGGGCATGGTGGAGTTACAAAAAACTATGCAGCTACTAGTTATTTAATTGATGAAACGCTACTGATAGATGCAGGAAGTGTAGCTTCTGGTTTAGATATAGAAGACCAATTAAAGATCGATCATATTCTTATCTCACATGCTCATCTTGATCATACAAAAGATTTAGCCTTTATTTGTGATAATTGTTTTGGCCTAAAGGGTAAGCCTTTTGAAGTCTATACTCACAAGACTGTTCACAAAGCTATAAAAGACCATTTATTCAATGAAACGATTTGGCCAGACTTCTCAGTTCTTCCAACAAAAGAAGATCCGACTATGACTTTTACTAATTTAGAAAAAGAAAAAGAAATCGATTTAGGTGGATATAAAGTAACTCCTGTTCATGTTGAACATCCAGGGGATGCCTATGGCTTCATTATTGAAAAAGATGGAGTTGCTATAGCATTTACACAAGACACAAAAGCCACGGATAGGTTTTGGCTCGTTTGTAAAAAATTCAAAAACTTAAAAGCAATCTTCACAGAAGTTAGTTTTCCAAATAAATTACAATTTGTAGCTGACATTAGTGATCATCATACTGCTTCTACAATGAAACAAGAGCTTAAAAAAATGCCACCTGATATTCCAGTTTATTTAGGTCATTTAAAGCCGAACTATCAAGAAGAGTTAATTCAAGAAATTACAGATTTAGGTGAACCTCGTCTCCATATAATGTTTGCAGACGACGTTCGTTATAAATTTGAAGCTTAAATTATTACTCTTATTGCATCTATACTTAAATCAGCATCTTTAATTTTATCTAGATTATCAGTCTTTTGATCTTCCCATCCACTTATGTGTTCTTCAGTGATCATAGGATTTACTTTCATTAAGTCTTTAAGTCTTAGAATTTCAATATTAGAGCTATGTTCAAGAGCTTCCTTTGCCATCGTTATATACTTTTCAGACCTCTTAATTGCTAGAGTGTTGGCCTTCTTTAGGAGCTCAGTAAAAGCTTCTTTAGGAATACTAGATATTTTAGCTTTATCCTCATGAGTTGTAATATTTGTTAACATCTGATCTATCTTTGATTTAGCATAGTTTTTAGTTACATCACTTCCTGAGCCATCAAATAAAATTCTTATAGGTGTGATCGGTAAGAATCTAGCGACATCAGATTTTTGCCCTGAAATACATTCTAGTTTAAATATAAATTCAAAAAAGATATTTTCTCCTAGTTCTTCATTATGAGTTGAAACAGTCATATTTCCAATTTCTGAATTTGTGAATAAATCCATCGTTCCTTGCACTAAGGGATGTTCCCAGCTCATAAACTTCAAATCATCTCTTACTAATGCAAATGATCTATCCAGTGTATAGCTAAAGCCTTCACTTGGAAGAGAAGGATATGCAGGTAAATACATATTTTCACTCGGGCTTATAAAATAGCTAGATTCATTTAACTGTTCATTATTAATTCCAATTGCATCACAAGCAGAATTTAAATATTTAAACAGATCTTTTTCTTCATTATGTTTTTTCACTGATTCAATGGCCGTTAGGGCCTTGTTCTTATTAAAAGAATTAATATCTAGTAATAAGTCATGTCCATCTCTAAGTTTTTTACATAACTCGTTATACTCAACCTTCTTAAGATCAATAAAGTCATCGAGCTTTTTCTCATCAAACTGATTCTCTAAAAGAGCGTGAAGCTCTTCGTGATTTTCTTTGTAGAAAGGTGTTGCTCCTTGAGGTGCCTGTTTGAATGACTCAATGACATGGGCATACCATCTGAAAAGAATCTCTTCAAAAGTCCCTTTTATATAAGGAACATGAATATTTATATCTTTTGTTTGGCCTATTCTGTCTAGCCTTCCAATTCTTTGTTCTAGCTGCTCAGGGATCTTTGGTAAATCAAATAAAAACAGGTGATGAGCAAATTCAAAGTTTCTTCCTTCACTTCCTATTTCAGTACATAATAATATCCTAGCACCTTCTTTATCGGCAAAGTAAGCAGCTTGTCTGTCTCGTTCCATAAGAGATTGACCAGAGTGGAACATGGCCATAGGAATACTAGATAATTGTTCTAGTTGATTATAAATCTTTTGAACTAGTAATTTAGATTGAACTAATAACAAAACTTTTTCATTAGGGTATTCATCAAGGAGTGCTTTTAAAGCTATAAGCTTTTTAGAAAAAACAATTTTATCTGTAAGATTACCTTCAATACTGATATCAACTTCATGAAGTTTTCTTTTTGGAAAAAATAAATTGTATTTCTCTAAATGATCTCGTGTATTTCTAAAGTAAATTCTCCCTGTACCGTGCCTATCCACAAGAGCATTTAGTATTTCATCGTGATTTTTAAAGTTTGATTGATCTTCTTTTGAAAAATATTTATCTAAATCCTCTGGGCTATGTTCTTTTGCAACAATCTTTTTAAGTGTTGGGATATATTTTTCGTATTCACTAGATTCAGATAAAAATTGATCGAAACTAGTAAATCTATTTGGATCAAGGAGTCTAAGTCTAGAAAAATGACCTTCCTTTCCAAGCATCTCTGGAGTTGCACTAAGTAATATACAACTTGGTATTTTAGCCGCAAGATCAGATGCTATATCGTACTCAAGGCTAGACTGAGCTTGTGACCACTTTAGTTGGTGGGCCTCATCTATTATAAGGAGATCCCAGTCATTAGTTTCAATAACTTGATTTCTTAATTTTTCATCTTTACATAATCTAGTAAGAGAAATTATATAATGAGGTCCTTCATTAAGGCTTTCGGCTTCTATGCCAAGTTCATCATCCATACTCATGGTTTTTGCTTGAATATTAAACTTATTTTGTAATTCAAAAAACCACTGATAGACAAGACTATCTGGAACAATGATTAATGAGCGTTCTGCTCTATTTTTAAGAATCAAAGACTTCAGTATCAATCCTGCTTCTATAGTTTTACCTAGACCAACTTCATCAGCAAGCATCACTCTTGGGTTCAATCTCTCTGATACTGTACTTGCAATATAACTTTGATGGGGGATAAGCCTTATTTTAGATCCTAACAATCCTTTATTTTTAAACTGTTGGTAAGCTCTTTGATTTAAGTATGACTGATATCTTAAATTATATAATTCATTAGAATCATAATTCCCTGCAAAAAGCTTATCTTGCGGCCTAGTAAAACTTAGCGCCGACTTTAAAAGCATTTCTGGAACGACACTATCCTCAGTTAAATAAAAAATAACACCATCATTATCTTGAATTTCAGAAACGATATAAGTATTTCCTTCTTCAGTAGATATCTCTTCTCCAGGTTCATAGAGAACTCTTTTTAGCGGAGCAGTTCTATTTCCATAAGTTCTTTTCTCTTCAGCTGCAGGAAAGTTAACTGCAACAGTTTTATTTTCTACAACTTGGATGACTCCAAGTCCCAGCTCGGGTTCAGCTTCACTAAACCAACGTTGACCTACTTTAAACATATATTATTCCTTAATTACTTCTTTTAATTTTTCTATCATCCAAGGACTTGCGTCAATTGGTAAATCATGACCAGCTTCTGGGTGGATATGTAAAGTTCCACCCCATTTTTCATTAAGCTCAACACTCGATTTATAATTACATAATCTATCTTTTTTCCCACTCAAGATCATAAGAGGTAAGTTCTTTGGCCAATCAAGTTGAGGTCTAAATGTCAAAGCGCCTTTAATTTGATTTATAAAACTTTGTCTTTTTACTGGTCTTTTCTTTTGAATTTCAATCCAGTCTTGAATTATCTCTGTATGGTTTGTAGTATTATTACTTACCATCTGTACTATAGCACTTTCTCTGGCTTCAATTCCAGGAGTCATAAATATTTTGATAAAGGTTAAAACACTAAAAGGCTTTATTCGATTTAAGAGGGGATTAATACCTCTAAAACTTGTGTTTACTAAAGTCACTTGCTTAAAATCAGAAGGAAACTTTTCGACCCACTGGCGTGCCATCATACCACCCAAACTCATAGCAATAAGATAGTTATCGTTACCTTTTAGTTCTTCTATTATATTGGCCCTCATAAAGTTAACCATATCTTCCAGATTGTTTGGAGAAGTCTGGCCTACAAATTCTCCAACTCCAGGTATCTCCGGTGTGACAATATTAGCTTTTGGAAATGCTTCTTTTATTTCTTGGACAAAAGATCCCCAGTGGTATTTTTCTCTAACAAGTCCTCTAAGTAAAACAATATTCATTATGCCATACCCATATCTTTTGCTTGTTTCATCATAGCTTCCCTTTCTGTATCAGACATATTTTCATACATATCTTTAATATTTTGAATTTCTTCCGGGTTCATCTTTGAAAGCATCTCTTTTGCTTGTGCAAACATATCTGCTTGATCTGAAGCTTCTTGAATGGGGCTGAAAACTATTTTTTCTGTTAAAATATCAGAGTCTATACCTATCAATTTTAAATCTTCTAAAACTTTATTAAATGATAGTCCTTTAGTGTCAGCTAGCTCATACATTTTTTCAACATCAAATGATACTTTCTTAGCCGGATAACCATTTTCCTCTAAATTCTTTTTTATTTGATTTATAAATGTTTCTTTTTTATCCATGGATGATGACCTTTTAAAATATTATATAAATTGAAACGTATTATACATTTTTTAATCACTTTTAGAATGCAAAAACGCAAAGATGCTGCATAGTGTATTAATAAAAATTAAGTTAACTTGTTGTAAATACATTGGCATAATTTTAAAAAAAGGTTTTATATGAGGATTTTACTAGTAGATGATAACTTAGAGCTACTTAATATGTTAAAAGATAACTTAGAGGATTTAGGGGTTAATTGTGAGTCCTGTATTTGCTCACTTTCAGCTCTTCAACTTTTAGAAAATGACTCAGAATTTGATCTTGTTTTTACTGATATTAGATTACCTGGAATTGATGGAATAGAACTTTCTAAAACAATAAAAAATATGTACCAAGTTCCTGTCATACTTACGTCTGGTGATTTTCAATATAGTAATTTAAAAAACAATGAAGATTTTATATTGAAACCATATGATTTTGAAGAAATCTACTCTATCTTTAAATCAATATCTGAAAAAAATCTGGGCTAAAGAAATATTTCAATTAGCCCAGAACTTATTTAAGCAGATTTTTTAATTTCCTGACATTCTTCAAAGTAATATGTTCTAATCGCTTTTTGAATTTTAGTTTGATTTTCTAGATCATCTAGTTTAAAGAACTGGCCATTGAACTTAATTACATTCTCAGAGATGATTTTTTCAAAGTCTTCTTGGAATGCACCTTGAGATAGTTTTTCACCAAGAAGAACAAGCGTTTTTAAAGGTAGCTCTTCACTTGCATTTAATCTCACTGCTTTTTGAGCATAGTAAATATTAGATATTTTTTTTGTTTGGCTCTTAAAGTCATTATTAAATCTTTTCTTAAAATAAGTTTCTGTATTTATTTGAGCTTTAGCAAACTTATTTACGAAAGTATCAATTGAATCTTTTGACCAAGATTCAAGCCAATTTTGATAATTAAATCCTTCTACATTTTTAAATTTATTTGATAATTTTTGTTTGAATTTACTCATTTTCATTTCTCCAAAATTATTTATTATTAACAGTAAGATGTTTTCGACAGATGAAGAAAATAATAAATATATATTTTAAACAAATTGATAAACTCGAGGTATAACCATGACTTACAGTAGCTGATGCTTATAGTATAGCTCTTATAAAATTTATTTAATAACCGATAAGTAGTTAATAATTACGGAGATGAATTTGCAATATATTATTATATCTATTTTATTTATATTATCAGGCTGTTCAAATCAATTGTCCCCAGATGCTAAATCTAAACTCACTAGCACAGAGTTAGTTGCCATTAAAGGTGAGCCTAATTCTAAAACGAATAATTTAATTGCTCTTAGCGCACAAATGTTTAATTATGGTGATACTTCTTATCAAGTTGAAGATGGAGTTGTTAAAGCTAAATTTAGAGAACCAATAAAAGAAGAAGCACATATTCAATATTGGAGACATAAACTTGAAAATACTGAATACTCAATCAATTTAATTAAGTCCAAATCCCATAATAAGCTTTATCAATTAAAGTCAAAAGATAATCTCGTTATTAATTTCGATCATAATGGAAATGTATCTAGAATCTCTGAAGCAGTTGAGGCGAATAATGAATAAATATATAATATTTATTTTAGCCTTTTTCATTTCTTGCAATGAACAGTATAGGCCTATTTCGTATTTAGGATTAGAAAGTAAAGAAAGGAATTATTTGAGATTCCCAGCAAATATCTCTGATAATAAATGTTTTTTAGATGAATTTGGAATTGATCGTATTAGAGAAGATATAGCAGTAATGGAATCCAAATGGATAAAAAAGGTAAAAGTTCCTAAAGCATTTGATCAAATCGACTTAAAACCTGCTGAAACTCATTATATAAAAAGATTTCATAAATATATTTTTTTAAATGAAGATAGTTCAAGTTGTTCAAGCCTTTCTTGTTTATTAAATATTGCTTATGGTAATCATGAATCAGAAGCTGGGGATAGAATATATCACTGGTATTTATCTATGGGCACTGGCATATCAACACTTGATAGTATTCCTACATATGATAGAACAACTTTTAAAGATAAGACTTTAAAAGATTTTCTTTTTCCTGTTAAAGAGCTTAAGTTACTTAACATCACTTCCAAAATTCTATCATCTAAATATAAAAATCTCTATATATCTACAATGCACAGATTCCCTGACAATACATCTCCAGGAACTTCAGTTGCAGGTATGTATAATGGTTTTACAGGAGCTTCGAGTAAACCCTTTAGAGAAATTTTCCTGACCAACCAATATTCTAATCATTCCAATACAGACGAAATTAAAGGGTATTACTTTCATACTTTGATACACGAACTAACTCATGCCCTAGACTTTTCACATGGTGATAGTAATAAAATCTTATCATATGTTTCTACACAAAAGAATTGGACTGATTTAAGCTGGGAGTGGGGTGAAGCTAAAATTACTGTTGAACAAGAAATTGATGGCATTAAAACCAAAATAGAGAAAACAATTATGAAATGGTTACCTGTTGAGGGTAAGACAAATGGTTTTTTAAGAGCTTATATGAAGGTTTCTCCTAAAGAAGATTTTGCTGATGCTGGAAGCTATTTTATAATATCACCAGATACATTAAATTCTAAGGCAAAAGATAAGTATGAGAAGTTTAAAGAAGAATTTTATTTTGGTGATTCATTTCGGGATGCTGTTGAAGTTGAATTAATTCAAAAAGAACTAAGTAACTATTTAGCAACGAATATAAATAGTATTGTTAAAAATTGTGCTTTAGATGGATACGAGAGTAAAAGATCTGACTTTTCACTTTTACTCCCTGAAATATCAATACTTCTGGACCCTAAGACAAAAAATTGTTTGATAGACCAAATTGAAACGATAATCTCTGAGAAAATGTTAGAGGTTAAAAGTTTAAGATATAAGTCTTGTAAAGTGATTAAAGGTAAAGAGACTGAATATATACAAAATGCAGTTGATAGGAACGAAGTCTTTTTAGAGGAATCCTTAAATCAAATTGGTGAAATTGGCCAAGCTAAGGAGAGTTGGTCAAAATTACGAACAGACTTAAAGAATACTTGTGATCCCACCTCTATTTACTTAAGTACCAGGGATGAATTAGATCCATCTGAAGAGTATTCTAAAATAATGATTACATGTATTAATAATGTTTTTGATGAATATTCAAATATCACTCATCTTTTAGAAGTTGAGATGGAAGAGTACTTAAAAATTAATAAATACAACAAAGCCATTACAGAAACTGAAAATAAATTTAATGATATAACTAAGGGCTTAACAACATTCTTAGAGAGCTCAGCAGTCATTTTTGTTGAATCATGTCGTAATTCAACTTCCTTCAAGTACAATAAATACTTGCCAGTTAGTGGTGGAAGTATATTCGTTAATAACAATTCCTTAAACTGTATTAATGAACAAATTAATGAAAGCTTTGATGATGTACTGAGAGACTTTCTTGGTGAAAAATACAATGTTTCTAAAAAAGGACTCTTATATATTTCAAAGAAGAATTTTAATCATTATGTTACTCAAATCAATAATGCTCTTTATAATGTAAACGTTAAAGAGGAAATATTATATAAAGACTCTATTCAAGATATTATGTCTACTGTGTTTAATAAGAGTATTAACTCTGAAAGTTTAATTCATAACTATCTCAATAAGAATTCCTCTTTTAAGCAAATGTTTAATTTATCTGTAAAGAATGATTTAAAATCTTTTTGGAGTACTAAAGGTAATCCTATAACTATCTCCTTAAGTGAAACTATCTCTTTGCTTAGACCTCTTATTCTCACAGATTTTATAATTAATGCAAATAAAGAAAACCTCTCAGAGATTACAAAGCTAAAATCTCTAAATAAGGAAACCTCAGATCGACTCTTTAATAAATTTCAAAACTTAGATGTTTGGAGCTTTAAATACTCATCCATCTCTAATTTTAAAGATGCTTGTTATAAGTCTATTCACTCTGAAGTAGAAGTCTTTAGTAACAACATAATGGAAGAGTTTAAGTATCTAAGTTCTTCAGCATTAATAAAGAAAACCAAAATTGAAATTTGTGAAAGACTTGAGAGTATATTGAAAAAAGAATTAGATCTATCTACATATCATAAAGAGAACTTATCTAAAGAGATTAAAAAGTTAATATATACGACTACAGAATGGCGAAGTACTATTAGAGATGAAGATTTAAAGACTTTATGTCTAGAGAGCATAGATCTTAATTTAAATGAAACTGTTAAATCTAATTTAAAGCTCTTAAATATGAAAGTTATTATCAATAATGTTTTAATTAAAGAGTGTCAGGCATTTATATCAAATTGGATAAAGATTGATTTAAAAAGTATAGAATCATATGTTTTGTGCAGTGGGGAATGTAGGCCTCAAAAACCAAGCTTATACGCTGATTTGAATCAAGATCATTGGAACCTATACTTAGCGAGCTCTTTAGTACTCTTTGAAAAAGAAGCCGAATCAATATTTGATATAGTTACTAAACCTCGTTTAGATGAATGTAAGATCAAGTATCCACAAATTAGATATTCAGTAATGAAATTAAAACGAAAGAAATGTTTATTAGCGAAACTTAATGAAAAAATATCAATGGATCGATTAGATCACTCTATAGAGGCTTTAAACATTATTCAAATTCTTTTAGATAAAAAAACAAATGATCTTAAATTGAATTTAGGAACTTATATGAAGTAAGAGATCTTGCCTTATTTAACTAAAGCAAGAATTTCTTTTATTAACTTTCTTCTATTATATGGTCTTTTAGAACTTTCACAAATTTTGCCCTCATCGCTTAGCATATTAATTTTAAGGAAGTAAGTTTCTATATCTAGATCTTGTCCATTATGTTTCGCTTTTTTATAAGCATATTTATATAGCCTTATTACACTTTTCATTTTCCATGTTAGCAAGCTTGTTTGTTCTAGTTCAGACCTAAAGAGTAACATATCTGCAACTGGATATGTTTCTTTGTCTTCTGATTGAATGTTTAATAAGCATTTTGCATAATTTTGTTTTGCCGCATTTAAATCTGATCTCTTGCTCTCATTTAATTCATCTTCTTCTTCAAGCATCATTAAAAAGCTTGTAATATCCTTTTCAATTGCCTGGCGTTCATCTTTTGCAATACCGGCCAGCCTAGAATCTCTTTTACAAGACTTGTATTGATCAATTGAGTTCGCTGACAATACTACGGATTCTATATATAATTTTATATAATCATTTAAGTCTGAATTGGGGTTTTTATTTAAAATTTTATTTAATTCGATTGTATTTGTAATATCAAAGTATTGTTTCGCTATTGGATATCTAATTCGCGGTTCTTTTGATTTCTTTTCTGGTTTATCTCTTTCTTCTATATATGAATAACCAGTTTCTCCAGCAATTGCAATTCCACCCAAAAAGAATATTGGGGCAAGAGGCATTGCTATACTAGATACAGCTGTTGCTGCACCAAGAGTTATTCCCATAACTCTATTTACTCTTTTACCTTTTTTAAAATAAACTTCTGAACATGCACCATCTGTATACATAGGTTTAGGAAATGAAAGTGGCTCATTTGCGATAGAGCTTACACTTATTGATTGTAAGATAATTGACGCCAATAGTGTTAATGTTTTCGTTTTCATAGTTACTCCTAAATATTTATACATATACTTAAAAGCAAGATGAGTGCCATTCTTTAGTCTTGTTTTCAGTAGGTTAGGAGTCCTTACTTGTTCAAGGTTTGAAGTTTGTATAGTATTTAGTCTATTTTAAAACAGTATGTTTCATTTTTTATTCCAAAGTATTCATCAATATGTAAATGTTACTTTATAGAGTCTAAATGTCACTGGCGGTAACCTTTTGTTATAGAAACACAGTGTCATTGTGACTACAAATAGCTTTAATATAAATAGAGCTTACATAAATAGTTGGCACAATTACTGCACAATAAAAAACACAACTTAACAGCTATATGAAATGGCCAATAAAGTAACAATAATCGAAATATTACTTCGGGGGAATTTATGTCAATATTAATTAAAACAACTGCTATCTTAGCATCACTAGTATCTGTAAGCGCTATGGCAAGAGTAAACTGTAAGCCATTCAAAATGGAATCAGACATAAAAACTCAAATTGTAACTAATTTCAATGAAACAATTTTAAAACTTCAAACTAAAGCTGATAGAATGCAAATTAAAGTTGAAGATAGAATGTCTATGGTTTCAGGTGTTCAAAATAAAATTCAAAGTGTTGAAGCAACTATCGATCAAATTAAAGCTGACTCTCAAAATGTTAGAATTTCAATGAGAGATATCAAAGCTTCACTAGAATCTGTTCTTGCTAGTGAGCAAGATCTAGTAAATTTAATCGCTGATCTTGATGACCAAATAAGAAGAGCTTATCCTAGAAGTACTGCTAGAAGAAATGCGATGAGAGAAAAGAAAAGAACTGAAAGAAAGCTTATGAATCTTCAGGGTTCAATTACAGATCTTCAAATTCAAATTTCTCCTATGAGAGCACAACTGGCCGCTCTTAAGGTTGAAAAGCAAAATGCTCTATCGATACTTGGAACATTAGATTTAGAAAAACTAGATATAGAAGCTATGAAGCCTAGTTTAAACTCTCTAGTAAGAAAACAAAACAAAGCACAGGCTGATTTAGTTGATGCAGACCAAAATCAAGATATAAATGTAATTCAGATGGATGAAGCAAATGAGAAGGTTTTAATGTGTAAGACATATAATGTTAAATATCCAGTTTCACTTTCAGTATCAAAAGAGCTTTATACTGCAGGTTGTGACAACTATGAGTTAAAAGGATACCAAGGTATAAATAAAATCACAGCAGAGCAAGAAACTATTTCAGCAGTTTGTGACTAAAAGAATGCATATCTAATAAATAATTAGGCCTCAAGTTAAATTGAGGCCTTTTTTTTTAAAAAATTATGAGTATAATAAAAGTATGGATGACTTAAAGAAAAAATTAACACCAATTCAATACTCTGTTACAAAAGAAAATGCTACAGAACCACCATTTCAAAATGAATATTGGGATAACTACGAAGATGGTATCTATGTTGATATTATTAGTGGTGAACCTCTATTTAGCTCACTTGATAAATTTGATGCTGGTTGTGGTTGGCCCTCATTTGATAAACCTTTAAAAGATAATATTGAAAGCTTAGAAGATTTTGATCTAGGCCACAAACGTATTGAAGTTAGATCTAAAGATAGCGATAGTCACTTAGGTCATGTTTTTAATGATGGACCAACTGAAACGGGAGTAAGATTTTGTATAAATTCAGCTAGTGTTCGTTTTATATCTAAAGATAAACTTGAAGAAGAGGGATACCCTGAATACGCAAAACAATTTAAATAAAATTACAATTCTAGATCTAGAAGCAATAGGACTTGATCTGGATTTATCCTTATTAAAGGAATTTGGTAGCTTAGATACTTTCAACATAACTTGTGCTGAAGATACAATTAACAGGTGTATAAGCTCAAGTATAGTTATTACAAATAAGGTGCAGTTTGATAAATCGACGCTAGAAAAACTCCCAAATCTCAAGCTAATATGTATCGCAGCAACTGGTACAAATAATGTTGATTTAGAAGCAGCTAAAGAATTAAATATTGAAGTTAAAAATGTGAGTGGATATTCTACGAAGAGTGTTGCGCAGTTAACTTTAACATTTGTTTTGAATTTTTTAAATTCAATTCCAGATCTTACTGAGTATACAAAGAGTAAAAAGTGGATTCAATCAAATAGCTTTACTCATTTAAGTTATCCCATCTATGGTTTAGAGGGAAAAACATGGGGAATAATTGGCTTAGGTACTATTGGTAAAGAAGTTGCCAGAGTCGCTACCTTCTTAGGGGCAAATATCAAGTATTACTCAACCTCTGGTAAGAATCTAAATAATGATTATGATCAACTAAGCCTAGAGGAATTATTAAAATCTTCTGATATTGTGTCTATTCATTGTCCGCTCAATGAAAATACCAAGCGCTTATTAAAAACAAAAGAGTTAGAGTTATTAAAAGAGAATAGTATCTTAGTAAATGTTGGTAGAGGTGGAATTATTGATGAAAAAGATCTCGCTGCTTTATTGGAGCATAAAAAGATTAATGTTGCTCTAGATGTTTTAGAGTCTGAGCCAATGTCTGAAAACTCACATCTGATACCGCATTTAGAAAAAAAGAATGTCATAGTTACTCCCCATATTGCATGGGCGAGTAAAGAGTCAAGATCTATATTATTTGATGGTATTTTATTAAATATCAAGGACTTTCTTAATTATAAATCTTAGCTTATTCTGTTGTTAATTCATTAACTAACATTAAAAATTCCGTTGTAACAGCTTCAGTTGTGTTTAATTCATCTACTACTAAATTATCTAGAATTGAATACAAGCTATTATCCATATTAAATTCTATTCCTAAAGAATTTAGTAGCTCTTTTGTTTTTAAGGCTTCTGAAAGCTTACTATTGATATCAATTTGAGTCACAGTATTCGCCTCTTCAAATTCTGAGTCTATGATAATATTTCCCAAAGTTCCGCCCGTTATGTTGAACGTTAAGGCTTTAATTTTATTTCCAAAAGACATATTTTCTCTTTTAGTCATATCTTTCACAGCAAGAGCTGTAATGAAATTGATTCTGGCCTTTAATAACTCAATGGAAATCTCTTTGTTTTGTCCTCTTACTACAACCTCTTCAGCGGGATTCAGATGTGCTGAATTAAGCTCTTTTGTAAGTGCCGATTTAACAATGTCGTATGTTGATGTAAGAGCTGCATGAGAGAATTTATCGTTTCGAAACAAACTTTCTTGATGAGTATTATTGATATGCATAGTCGTTGCAAGGGCGTAAAATGTACGTTCATTAATTTGTCTTCTTGGAAGACTTATTGGTGTCATGGCGTTCAATCTCTTTTTACAAACGACAGGGCATTTCCTCTTTTGAAGACTGCTATAAACATCAGTCAATTTTCTATAGAACTCATCCATAGCTTCAGTCATCATTTCTTCTCTATACTCTATAGTATCAAACTCAAGACCAGTCCATAATTGAAACTCTAGTGCTTTGAAGAAAGCTGCTGCTGATGTCAATTTCTCACCCATCTCAGTATCTTTTCTTCTTATTATCTCTAGTTCTTTTAATCTCGAATCTTTAAACTCTTTTTGACGAACTTCTTTAAACATAAGCCCGTCCATCGTTTTCATGATTTCTGTTTCCTCTTTCACTTCTGCAGTTGTTGTAGACACTTTATCCAATTGTCCTTCAAGCTTTTCTACTTTAGAGCAAGATGCGAATACTACAGGTAGCATTAATGTACAAAGAATTTTTTTCATAAACGATCCTCAAGTTTTGATTAAATAATATAACTAAAAGTAATATACCGATGGATACATTAGTAAAATGTCTTCAAAATCCGGAAAATCTTATATGTAAAAAGTATTGACACTGTCACTATCTTATTGAAAACTCGAAGCTTCTAGAGATAAAAAGATACAAATTTATAAGTAATTCTAATTCCAGCAATAAATAAAACAGTTTTAAATAAAATCTTAAATGAGTTCTTATCTACTCTTTTTAGAAGTTTAATGCCAAACTTAGTTCCAATTATTACGGCTATACCCATTATAGAAATTAAAAAAAGGTTTGAAGTATAATCAAATTCTAAATATAAGAATGCTGGTATTTTAATTAAGTGAGCACTTAACTGCATCATGGCCTTTGTACTAACGATCTCCTCTTTTTCAAAGTCATCTCTAATAAAGAACACTGCTAGCATTGGACCTACGGCTCCAACAAGAATTGCTAGGATACCTGTAAATATACCTATTAGGATCCAAGACTTCTGTTTAACCTTGAATTCAGGTAACTTCTTGGGCTTAAAGACAGCATAAAAAATTATTAGAGCTAAGAGTAAATATATATACTGTTTTTGAAAAATATATTTAAGGAGATATGTTGAACCAATAGCACCTATGGGTAGTCCCAATATATAATATCTATAGTAATCCCATTTTATGTAAGCTTTTAGATAGTAGACTCTTGTTGAATTACTAATTAATTGAACAACTCCGTGGATTGGAATTAGTGATTGTGCCGGCAAAAAAAAGGTCATTATAGATAAGAGAAGGACACCACCACCCATTCCAATGACAGCTGAAATAATAGCTGTGAAAACGCTTGAAATTATGAGAATGAATTCCATTTCTTAAACCTAAATAGTGATTAATATTATGTAAAATTTATCATAGATCTATGAAATACAACAAATTTTTTTGAGCTATGGTAAATAACATTAAACATTAGAGGACTTATGACTAAACAGCTATTTACATGTAGATCAGCAACTTCCAAAGATATTGCTGATATTATTAGTTTGTATAATACGGCCTATAAAGGGACTTATCCTGATCCAATATTTTCAAACTATGGTCTTTTAGAAACGGAAATTGAAGCAAAGAATAAAAAAATATATGTTTCTATTAATAACGAAACAAATGATGTTATTGCATGTATTGAATTTAACTATGATCCAGATAATTTGATTGCTAAGGCTGGCTCAGCTGTTGTCTCTGTGTCTGCTCAAGGAAATAATCTAACCAAAATATTAATTAATTTTGGTATTGATGATATTGTCAATAATACTGATGGATTAGACTTATTATATATTACTACTCGTACAGTTCACAAGGTTGCTCAACATTTAACAAATAAGATTGGTTTTAAGACATTAGGTATCTTCCCAAATGCCCATAAAACAACACATTATGAAACACATGCTCTAGCAGGACTATACTTTGATGGGGCGCTAAGTAAGAGATACAGTGATTTTGAACAACACCCTAGAATTAAGCCTGTATTCGATGTTATAAAAAATGAATGTAACCTTAAAGAGCAAAATGAAAACAAAAGTTGGAATGAAAAAGTAATTGATGGGGAAGTACCAACTTTAGAAATTATAAATGCTATTGAATTTGTTAAGGCCAGATATAAAAAACGAAAAGATAATAATGATATTGAACTTGGATTCTTTCCCTTTCATGGGCCAACGGCCATGATAATTTCTCCTGATGAATCTATCGAAGTATTCGTTTCTATAAACCAAATTGATAAACATTGTGTTATTACCGGAGTTAAGATTGATAGAAAGGTCTCTTTTACAAAACTTTTTTTAAAAGTATCTAGTATGCTTCGTGATCTAGGTGTTAGGTATATTGAAATGATTGTCCGGGCCAATAGATTAAATATTATTGATAAGGTTATAAAAGCAAAGTTCATTCCTTGTGGATATGTACCTGCATTTCAACTAGAGGATGGCAAAAGATATGACTATGCTGTTTTTAGCCGATCTTTTGAAGTCTTAGATTTTAATAACATCGAAATTGCTGGGGTTGGTGAAAAATTACTTCAAGAGTATGTTAAAACGTGGTCAGAGATTTCACTTGGGAAAACTCTTTTCTCAGGACTAAAGAATGACTAATCCCATCGATGCATTGATTAATTCTAATCCATTTGAATTTTCAAAAAAGACATCTAATCTTTTTATCAATAGTTTTAAATATACGGCCAATAAGCATTATAATGGAAACGCATTTTTCAAATATCTCTGGAATCAAGCTGAGTTAAATATCGATGATATCAATTCTGAAGAAGATCTTATCAAGGCTCCTTTTATCATGGTGAATCTTTTTAAACATAAAAATTTAAAAAGCTGTAAAGATGAAGACATTGCTCTTACTCTTGGAAGCTCTGGAACAGGAGGGCAAAGAAGCTTAATGCATTTAGATCAGCTCTCACTTGATAGAGTTAAATCATTGGCCTTTAATATTCATAAAAGCCTTGGGATGACTAATCCTAAAAAATATAACTATTTATGTTTTACTTATGATCCTAAAGTCGCAAATGATTTAGGAACGGCATTTACTGATGAACTTCTTACTAGTTTCACTGGCATTGAAGATGTTTACTATGCAATACAGTTTAATAAAGAATTAAATGATT
>Ga0209712_10001283_pt1 | contig 21639 bp, 20 predicted proteins | sample ArcOceMetagenome_FD_187443 | JGI IMG/M metagenome (GOLD analysis project Ga0209712, IMG submission 187443) | Marine eukaryotic phytoplankton communities from Arctic Ocean - Arctic Ocean - Greenland ARC118M Metagenome (SPAdes) (version 2) | ecosystem: Environmental > Aquatic > Marine > Oceanic...
TTGCCAGTATTGCATATCCCAGTTATCAAGGGTTCGCTGTTAGTACTAATAGAGGGGCTGCCCAAGCTGATTTGATGAGCCTAGCGGCTGCTATGGAGCGACACAAAGCAGCAAGTTTTAGTTATAAGTCTGCCGCAGACTCTGCTGCAGATACAGGGAAACCCGCTATTTTCCATCAGCATTCGCCATCTGCTGAGCTCTACGATAATCGTAAATATGATTTGTATATCAGTTCGGCCAGTGGCAGTGCCTATTTAATTGAGGCTAAGCCTGTAACGGGGACTTCCCAAGCAGGTGACGGAAAGGTTGCCTTTTACAGCGATGGACGACGAGCATGGGATGCAAATAATAATGGTACTTTCAGTTCAACTGAATATTGCTGGAGGTGTTAGAGTATGGTTTTTACTGATGAACCTGTTTAACTCTGCCCACCTCACCGCTGTCTAATCGGACTTTAATCCCATGGGGATGATTCGGCGAGTTAGTGAGAATTTTTTCGACCACACCCTCAGTTAAATCACCTGTTCTTTGGTCTTGTTTAAGCACGATAGAAACCTGTGCACCTATCTTTATATTGGCTCGTTTTGTGCCTTCCATTGTTATTTCCTAGTCTTCATTCTTATCTTTAAATTCACATAAATCTTCAATTAAACATGAACCGCAGCGTGGTTTACGGGCAATACAAGTATACCTGCCATGTAAAATCAACCAGTGATGCACATCTACTTTAAATTCGGCAGGTATCACTTTCAACAATTTTTGCTCAACTAAATCAACGTTTTTGCCCATAGCTAATTTAGTTCTGTTTGATACTCTAAAAATATGCGTGTCTACAGCTATGGTAGGCCAGCCAAAAGCAGTATTTAATACCACATTAGCTGTTTTCCGGCCCACGCCTGGTAAGGCTTCTAGTGCCTCTCTATCTTGTGGTACCACTGACCCATGTAGATTAATTAACATGCCACAGGTTTTAATCACGTTCTCAGCCTTGGCATTAAACAAACCAATGGTCTTAATGTAGGTTTTTAAGCCATCCACACCTAGGGCATAAATAGCCTCTGGGGTATTCGCTACTGGGTACAATTTATCGGTTGCTTTATTAACACTTACATCGGTTGCTTGTGCAGATAAAATTACCGCAATTAGCAGCTCAAAGGGGCTAGAGAAATTAAGCTCTGTTTCAGGATATGGGTTAGCTTCGCGCCAGCGAGTCAACATTTCTAAACGTTTGAGTTTATTCATTTGATATCATTTACACTCTAATAAATATTGTATCGCGGGGCGACCAGATATGTATATTGTAGCTTCAGCTTTCAGTGGTGACGCGTGCCCGCTGTACCACTTTGTCTTCAGTCTTGGCAGCAAACAATTTTTCCATATGGCTATCTAATATATTTTTAAGGGCGATCAACAGTCCCATACATAAAAAAGCACCCGGGGGTAAAATAGCTAATAAAAAGGGGCTATCTGTTTCAAATACAGTGATTTTTAAGACAGTAGCCCAATCACCTAACAATAAATTGGCACCGTCAAACAAGGTGCCATAGCCTAATAATTCGCGCATCGCACCTAATAATACCAACACAACGGTAAAACCTAGTCCCATCATCAAGCCATCAAAAGCTGATTTTCCTACCGTGTTTTTAGATGCATATGCCTCAGCCCGTCCGATAATGGCGCAATTAGTGACTATCAGAGGAATAAAAATGCCTAGGGCTTGATAGAGTGTAAAAGTGTATGCATTCATTAAAAGCTGCACTATGGTCACAAAAGAAGCGATGATCATCACAAAAATTGGGATCCGAATTTCGCTAGGCACCCAATTACGGATTATCGACACTGTGGTATTTGAACCAATCAATACGAGAGTGGTAGCAAGGCCTAAACCTAAGCCATTGGTAATGGTGGCTGTCACGGCAAGCAAAGGGCATAAACCTAACAGCTGCACCAGTGCAGGGTTGTTTTTCCACAACCCTTGCCAGCTTAACTCTTTAAATTCATTCATTATTTTTAGCAACAGTATTTTCAGTGATATTAATCATGGGATTATTTGTAGCACAGCCATTAGCCGCTTTAAAAATTGACGCTTGATTCGCTAAATAATATTCAACACTTAACTTAACGGCGTTCACTACTGCCCTAGGAGTAATCGTGGCACCCGTAAATTGATCAAACTGCCCCCCATCTTTTTTGACTGCCCAATTTGCTGCCATTTCTGCACTATAAATTTGATTGTCGAAATCCAATACCCAATTACTAATGCGCAAGTCAACTTTGTCACCTAAGCCCGGTGTCTCTTTGTGTTCCAGTATTCTGACACCTGTTACTGTGGCTGAGCCTGTTTGTGAACTAGTTATGCCCACCACTAATTGAATTTTTCCGCTATAACCGTCTGGGGCTGTAGTCTCGATAGCTGCCGCAACAGCTTGCCCTTGTTTAGTGGCACGATAAATATGCTGGGGCTGACCCGAGCCTAACCATTGAGATGAAGTCACCAACGCGCAGTCTAACTGGATGGTATTGTCATAACTATTTTTATCAATAACCGCATTGAGAATGTATAATAGTTTTTGTTGTTGTTGTAAGGCAATCTGATCCTTCGTACTAAAGTAGGTAAGTGCAATCAGTCCTGTTGTGATTATAGCAAAGGTTGCCAATATCAAGCCATTTTTAGTCATAGTATGTTGTACACTTTTTGTCATGACTTAGCCTTGTTTGATGAATGACCATATGTGCGTGGGCGTGTATAGTAATCGATTAAAGGTACCGCCATATTCATTATCAATACAGCAAAAGCGACGGCGTCCGGATAGCCTCCCCATTCTCTTATGATATAAACCCATACACCAATAGCCGCGCCAAAAATTAATCTACCTTTGTTCGTGGTCGAACCAGATACGGGATCGGTAGCGATAAAAAATGCTCCAATAATGATACTTCCGTTGAACAGGTGGAATAGGCTGGATGGATATAAATCACTGTCTACCAACGACATTATCAATGAGCAAATAAACAATCCAGTCATCATACTAACGGGTATATGCCAATTAATAATTTTTTGTTTGAGCAAATATAAGCCACCAAAAAGATAACCTAGACTTATCCAACTTGATGCCACACCTAAACCAGAAATGAAACTATCAAAAATAGGTAATTCAATTGTTTCAGAATAGGTAAGCCCTTGAGCTAAGCCCGTTTTGACTGTGTCTAGCCCTGTGGCCATAGTCACGCCATCAATGCCTGTTTTGAGTTGTGCGAGGCTAAACCCCTCAACACTGAAATCAGTAAAAATCGCATACAGTGCATCCATGAAGCTATGACTGTATTGTGCTAGATTAATGGGTGGTAGCCATTGCGTCATTTGGACAGGAAAAGAAACCAACAACATGACATAACCCGCCATCGCTGGATTAAATACATTAAAACCCAAACCTCCATACAATTGTTTAACCACACCAATAGCGAAAAATGTACCAATCACAATCACCCACCAAGGGGCAAAAGGTGGGATGCTAACTGCTAATAATATCGCTGCTAACACCGCACTGTAATCTTTTAATGCTCGCTCAAAATCGCGCTTACGCAACTTTAAAATGACAGCTTCAGTAATAATTGCAGTTATCGTTGCAAGTACAATTTGAATGATGGTGCCCCAACCAAAGAACCAAGTTTGCATTAATATGCCAGGTACCATAGCGAAAATGACTAAGCGCATCACTTGGCCAGTATCACGGCGAATATGCTGATGCGGCGAGCTGGCCAACCTAAATCTCATGATGGCTTATTTTCTTTGATGGTCGCTTCTATTTTAGCTATTTTCTTGGCCTTGGCCTTAGCCACCGCCGCAGCAATTCTATGTTTCTTCATGTCTATCTGTTGTTCTTCTGTTTCCGTTGGTTCAACTGCAATGTTTGATTCAGTACTATTCACCTTAGCTGCTGGTGATGAATTTAACACAACATTGTTTTGTTGTTTGGTTTTACACTTATTCTCTGTTAAATCATCTGCGTCAAGATCAACTTTCATCCCAATTGGTGCGATGATTACTTCAGCCGCAGCTTTTTTTGCTTTTGCTCTAGCAATAGCTGCTTGAACTCTTTGATTTGAACTGGATACTTTTGTGGATGCATCTGCTTCAGCATCTTGTTCTGATTTGTTTGCAAGGGGTACTTCTGCTAGCTCTATTGGCTTTTCATCCACTATGTTGGTGCTTTGTTTTTTTGCTTTTGCTCTTGCTATTGCTGCTGCAATTTTATCTTTTGCAGTATTGCCATTACTTTTCATGGCGTGTCTCCTAGCCTCAGCAGCCAAACGATGTTTTTCGTCTCTTATCTGTTGTTCGGCAATTAATCTAGCTTCACGCTTTTCAAAGCGAACTCTGGCCTTATCTGACTTTTGTTTATCTTCTTGTTCTAATCTTATCTCAGATTTTGCGATGCGATAATAGTGAACTAGGGGTATCTCACTAGGACAAACATATGCACATGCACCACATTCAATACAATCAAATAAGTTGTATTCTTGAGCTTTGTCTAATTCTTTGGCTTTTGAATGCCAGAACAATTGTTGCGGCAATAAGCTTGCGGGGCAAACATCCGCGCACGCACTACAACGAATACAGGACTGTTCGTTATTATCTGCGATTTCATTGTCAGTTGGTACTAAAATGCAGTTAGTGGTTTTTACCACGGGTACTAAATCGCTGGTCACACTAAAGCCCATCATTGGGCCACCCATAATAATATTTGGCCGTTTCTGGCCTGTTTGCTTATATTCATAATGTGTCAACAAATGCGCAACAGGACTGCCAATTAACGTCCACATGTTACCGGGGTTCTCTATTGATTCACCTGTGACTGTTACCACACGTTCGATGAGTGGTTTACCTGAAAAAACTGCATCTGCTATGGCAAAACAGGTTCCAACATTGTGCATGATTACGCCGACATCTACAGGTAATCCCTGTGCAGGTACTTCTCTGTTAGTCAACACTTGTATCAGTTGCTTTTCGCCGCCAGCAGGATACTTAGTTGGTACAATACAAACACGATAATTAGCATTTTCTCGACATGCCACTTGCAACGCTTCAATGGCTTCAGGTTTATTATTTTCTATAGCAATTAATACATGTTTGGGTTGAAGTAAATGATACAAAACATCAATTCCTTGGCGAATTTGCCAAGCATGCTCACGCATTAAACGATCATCAGAGGTAATGTAAGGCTCACATTCAATACCATTAATAATCAAAAAATCGACATCTTTTTTAGGTGATGACTTAATATGAGTAGGAAAACCGGCACCGCCCATACCGCTGATGCCGGCATCACAGATGGCCGTTAGTACTTGGATTTTTGGCTGATTTTGATAATCAATTAAAGGGTACAGTTTAGTCCATTTGTCTTCTTGGTCACTGCTTATTTCAATCGTCAACTCGGGTAAACCAGATGGGTGAGCTGATACGTGTTTATGGATTGCTGTTATTTCACCTGATGTGGGCGCATGAATGGGAACAGCAAATGGGTTCATACTTTTAGTCAATGCTTGCCCTTTGAGCACCTTTTGACCGACATCAACAATTATCTGGCCTTCTACTCCTATGTGTTGTTTAACCGTCACATACAGGTGTTTTGGGATGGCTGCTCTCACTATTGGGGTCTGATTCGACAGTGTTTTACGCTCAGCAGGGAACACGCCGCCGGGAAAGTCCCACAATTCATGGTTGTCTAGTTTCTCAATAATATCTTCAAAGCTATTCTGCATAATTCCTGTCTAGCCTACTTGCTTTATAGGTATGGCGTCGATATTCCAGCGCCAGGTTGAGGTATTATTTGTCACCGGTAACATATCAATACAATCAACTGGACAAGGATCAACACATAGGTCGCACCCAGTACATTCGTCAACGATAACAGTGTGCATTTGTTTTGCAGCACCTAATATGGCATCAACAGGGCAGGCTTGAATACATTTTGTACAGCCTATACATTCGTCTTCACGGATGTAGGCTACCTTTTTTATATCTTCTTGACCGTGTGCAGCATCTAAAGATTTAGGCTCTACACCCATAAGGTCAGCTAGTTTTTTTATGGTGACGTCGCCACCTGGTGGGCATTTATTTATTTCGTCACCATTAGCTATTGCTTCAGCATACGGTTTACAGCCAGGATATCCGCATTGGCCACATTGAGTTTGCGGCAAAATCTGATCAATTTGTTCAACTAGAGGGTCACTTTCAACTTTGAATTTTACCGCAGCAAATCCAAGCACAACCCCAAAAACGAGAGCCAATAAGCCTATAGCTAACAAAGCAGTTAAAACAGCGAAACTTAGTGACATTAAAACTTAACCAAACCAGTAAAGCCCATAAAAGCCAAAGACATTAATCCTGCAGTGATCATACCTATAGAAGCGCCTTTAAAAGGTTTAGGTACGTCTGCAACTGCTAAACGTTCACGCATGGCAGAAAATAAAATTAGTACTAAAGAAAAACCTACAGCAGCTCCAAAGCCATAAATAACCGATTCAACAAAGTTATGATCTTGATTAATGTTCAACAGTGCTACACCTAAGACAGCGCAATTAGTAGTGATGAGCGGCAAAAAAATACCTAACAAGCGGTATAAGGTTGGACTAGTTTTATGCACTACCATTTCTGTGAATTGTACTACGACGGCTATAACAAGGATAAAACTCAGCGTTCGAAGATAACCGATGCCAAGCGGTAGCAGTATATAATGTTCGACAAGGTAGCTTGAAAGAGAGGCAAGTGTTAGCACAAATGTAGTGGCCATAGACATGCCAATAGCTGTTTCTAATTTCCCTGATACCCCCATGAAAGGGCACAAGCCTAAGAATTGAACCAACACGAAGTTGTTCACCAGCACGGTACCGATTAATAATAATAAGAATTCAGTCATATAAAATAGATATTAGCCAGAAGTTAATAATGCGCCGTTATTATCTTTATTTAAGTGACCTTTAACAACGTGATATTCAAAAATTTATTACTATATGATGTTTGCTATTGAAATAAGAGTTGATAATTGGAGGTAATAAATAGGGTAATTATAGTATTGAATTGGCTCCCCCTCCCCGACTCGAACAGGGGACCTGCGGATTAACAGTCCGTCGCTCTAACCAGCTGAGCTAAGGGGGAATTCAACTTATTTCAAACATTATCTTTTAAAACAATGTTTGACTGCAAGTATAATTTGGCTCCCCCTCCCCGACTCGAACAGGGGACCTGCGGATTAACAGTCCGTCGCTCTAACCAGCTGAGCTAAGGGGGAACATTATACTTCTATCAAAAAACCTCTTAATTATAAATTAGGTGGCTTTTCAACGGGGCGGAATAATAATGAGCATACTGCTCGCTGTCAACACTCAAAGTGAGGTTTTTAACTATATTTTATAAACTTTCACTCAATCTGTGCGTAATAACAGCATATTTGGATTAACTTGTTTTTATTGCTTTAAATTTGCTCGATTTTAGTTTGCTAATTTGATGATACATCAAAAACTGTTTTTACACTTCGTTATAGCTAATTGTTATTAGCGGCTTACTTACAACTGTATGTATAAACAGTGTTAAACAAAAGTGTAACATTCTTAAGTGATGCAAAGGTTAGTGGTCACCAACTAAAATAAATTGCACTGCGGTGTCAATGTACGCCAAATAAAGGGTGAGGGCAGTTATCCACGAAACCTGTGGATAACCTTGTGGATTAAACTGTTTCAAGTTACTCATTAATTATCAATTAAATGTCAAGGTATTAAGTGATAAATATCAAAATAAATAAATAAGTTCATGTAAAACAATAAATTATGTTTTTTTTGAGTTTATCTCGAAAAAAAAAAGATTATTATAAATTATGTTGAATTTTGCTTGTGTGTTGTTTTTAAACAGAAATATGAAAATGTGTTAATAAGAATATTTTTTAATTTTGAATTAATTGCTTTTAACACTTTAAAATCATCTTGCAGTGAAGCAGTGGAATAAAACTTAAAATATCTGCAGACATCTAATATTGCCACCATGCTAACAACATAAATGATGGTAAATATAATAAAAATAAAGGGAAAATCGCGTATTATGCTCACATTTGATTCTGTATCAAAACATCATCAAGGATTACTGACATTTTAAGGTTAAAATCTGTGATATTTAATTATGAGCTGTCTGGCCTATTTACCCATTAATATCTTGAATTAAGAGAGAGTAATATTGACCTCAAGCAATAAAATATCCCCCCCTCCAGACTTATTGAATAACGATATTGCTGTAACGCTACGTAAAATGACCCTACCAATGATATTAGGTATGATCGTGCTTATGACTTTTGGTCTGGTGGATACCTTTTTTATTGGTATGTTAGGTACCCAACAACTTGCGGCTATTAGTTTTACTTTTCCGGTCACTTTTACTGTTATTAGTCTAAACATAGGGCTGGGTATCGGTACCTCGGCTATTATTGCTAAGTTGCTTGGCGCAGGTCAACATGATCAAGCAAAGGAGACCGCAACAGGAGCACTTATGCTAACCATGGTGCTAGCCATTGTTTTAGCTATTGCCGGGGTTATGACAATGGAACCCATTTTTCGTTTGATGGGTGCTGATCAACAACAATTATTCTTTATAAAAGAGTATATGTTGGTGTGGTATGCAGCGGGAGTATTTTTGGCAATGCCTATGGTTGGTAACAGTGTTTTGCGTGCTTCTGGTGATACCAAAACACCTAGCTATGTAATGGCATTTGGCGGCCTTATAAATGTGATACTCGATCCGATTCTTATATTTGGTTGGGGCCCAGTGCCCGCCTTGGGAATACAAGGAGCGGCTTTCGCTACTCTTATAGCTTGGGCTGTGGGTTTGTTTTATATTCTATATATATTAGCAATAAAGCGAAAATTAATTGAACCTAAATTACTTAATTGGCAACAGTTGAAGCGCCGTGCAGGTAGTATTTTAAAAATTGGGCTACCCGCAGCTGGAGCAAACATGTTAACCCCCATCTCTGCAGGTATAGTTACAGCAGTTGTCGCAGATTATGGGCCGGAAGCCGTCGCTGCCTGGGGGGTCGGGGGGCGATTAGAATCTATTGCCAGCATAGTCGTATTATCTTTATCTATGTCACTGCCACCCTTTATTAGCCAAAATTTTGGGGCAAATAAGCTTGAGCGGGTAACGCAAGCATATAGTTTATGTGTCAAATTTGTGATTGTTTGGCAGCTATTTATTTTTGTTATTTTAGCGTTACTATCGAGTGTAATTGCTAATATATTTACCGATGAGCCAGACGTTGCTTCGATCATAATAATGTTTCTGGTGATTATGCCCTTAGGATATGGATTGCAAGCGGTGACGGTTCTGACCAATTCATCCTTTAATGCTATGCATATGCCAATGTCAGCTTTATTATTAAATTTTACCCGTTTATTTGTATTTGTTGTGCCTTTTTCTTTTTTAGGCAGTTATTGGTTTAATTTATTTGGACTTTTTTGGGCAGGAGTATTAGCTAACCTTATCGTTGGTTGTATCGCTTTCATTTGGTGTAGGACTATCCTCGCCTCTCGATTTAAACAAAGTGTATTGAGTAAATAAGATTTATGAGTAGAGCATTTGAATTATCCTCCAGTTATTCGCCTGCTGGCGACCAACCCACAGCTATTAAAGAATTAGTAGAAGGTTTAGAAGATGGCCTAGCACGACAAATATTGTTAGGTGTCACTGGCTCTGGTAAGACGTTTACTATGGCCAATGTGATTGAAAAGGTGCAGCGGCCGACACTTATCTTGGCACATAATAAAACCTTAGCTGCACAGCTTTACGGTGAGATGAAAGAGTTTTTCCCCAATAACGCGGTGGAATATTTTGTCTCTTATTATGATTATTATCAGCCTGAAGCTTATGTGCCTTCGAGTGATACTTTCATTGAAAAAGATGCATCGATAAACGCCCACATAGAACAGATGCGTTTATCAGCCACAAAGTCTTTGATGGAAAGACGCGACGTTATTATTGTTTCAAGCGTATCGGCTATTTATGGTTTGGGCGACCCTGAGTCTTACATGAAAATGTTGGTGCATTTTCGACAAGGCGATATCATGAATCAGCGTGATATTTTGCGTCGTTTGGTTGAAATTCAATATTCCCGTAATGATGTCGCATTTGATCGCGGCACATTTAGAGTGCGCGGTGATGTGATTGATATATTCCCTGCTGACTCAGAGCGTCACGGTATCAGAGTAGAATTGTTTGACGAGGAAGTTGAGCGTATCAGTATATTTGATCCGCTTACTGGTGCTGTTGAGAAAACAGTGACACGGGCTACGGTTTTCCCTAAAACCCACTACGTCACGCCCAGAGAAAAAATCATTGATGCGATTGAACATATCAAAGTCGAGCTCCAAGAAAGGCGTGAGCAACTAAAGTCTGTTAATAAGTTAGTGGAGGAGCAACGTGTTTCCCAGCGCTGCCAGTTTGATATGGAAATGATGCAAGAGTTAGGTTATTGCTCAGGTATTGAAAATTATTCTCGCTACTTGTCAGGCCGAGCGCCGGGCGATCCGCCGCCTACTCTTATCGATTATTTCCCATCAGACGGTTTAATGTTTATTGATGAGTCACATGTGACTGTTTCACAAATTGGCGCCATGTATAAAGGGGACAGGTCTCGAAAAGAAACCTTAGTTGAATATGGTTTCAGATTACCTTCTGCATTAGATAATAGGCCTTTAAAATTTGAGGAATTTGAACAAATCAGTCCGCAAACTATTTACGTATCTGCCACACCTGGTAAATTTGAACTGGCGATTGCACCAGACGATATCGTTGAACAACTAGTACGTCCCACAGGTTTGCTTGATCCGGAAATAGAAATACGGCCTGTGGGCACACAAGTTGATGATTTACTATCTGAAATCCATAAGTGTGTGGCAGTTAACGAAAGAGTGCTAGTTACCACGCTAACCAAGCGTATGTCTGAAGACTTAAGTGATTATCTCGATGATCATGGTGTAAAAGCCCGCTATTTGCATTCAGACATAGACACAGTAGAGCGGATTGAAATTATACGTGATTTACGTATTGGTAAGTTTGATGTGTTAGTTGGGATCAATTTACTGCGAGAAGGGCTTGATATGCCAGAAGTGTCGTTAGTGGCTATTCTTGATGCAGATAAAGAAGGTTTCTTGCGTTCTGATAAATCCTTAATTCAAACTATGGGACGGGCAGCAAGACACATTAACGGTCGTGCCATATTATATGCTGACAGGATCACCGGCTCGATGCAGCGCGCTATTGAAGAAACGGATAGGCGTCGAGACATACAGCGGGCTCACAATCTTAAGCACGGCATTATTCCTACGCAGATGAATAAACCCATCACTGACATTATGGATGTGGGGGATGGCAGTTCTGATAGTAAAGTGAAACTTAGATTAGTTGCTGAGTCGAGTAAAAAGTATAATTCACTTAGCACACCACAACTTTTGCAAAAGATTACTGATCTTGAAAAAGTTATGTTCAAAGCTGCGAAGGATCTGGAGTTTGAAAAGGCTGCGAATTTACGTGATGATATTGAAGCTTATCGGGCTCAAATAGTGAAAAACTCTTAATGCATCAACAGCTATTTGAACTGCATAGTATCAATAAGTGAATAGTATCAATAAGTGAATAGTATCAATAAGTAAATAGTATCATGGGGTTCTTGGGGCATCGCCGTTCAACTATTAAGCTATGAATAGAACAGGCAAAAGCCAATATCCTGCATAGGGGCAAGAGAGCAAAGGGTAATAAAATAGGAAAAATAGTAAAATGGTAGCTTGGTAATTGTGAATTTTTAGAACTTCTCTCTGTGATGCCCCGCACTTGTTGCGCATTGCTCAGAGTCCGAAGTGGTTTGATACCTTTCATACGACTAAAATTTCTCTTTTAGTCGTTTTGCTTAATCTCTATTGTAATCTGGTTAAGCCTTTCCTAGTATGTACAATAGTATTAAGTTATATACCTGTAGGTGGAATCATAATGTTAAATCGTCTTCAAGAGTCTGATATTAAATTATTACGTGTGTTTTACGCTGTTGCCTCATGCAATGGCTTTACTGCGGCTGAGTCGGTACTGAGGATGCAACGACCAAATATTAGTGCTGCCATTAAAAAGCTCGAAGAACGTTTAGATTTAGTATTATGCCATCGCGGTCGGGGTGGTTTTCAAATGACCAAAGAAGGCGAGGTGGTGTTTCATGAAACCAAGCGTATCTTCAATACTTTTGATAACTTTGTGTTTAACTTAAAGAGTTTGCACGATGATTATTCGGGTAACATTACCTTAGTGATGATGGCGGGTTTACCTCTTTCATATCATTTAGCGGTCAGTAAATCTGTTAAAAGCACCATGAAAAAATTTAATGATATTCACGTGAATATTCAAACTCGATTATATAGTGAGGTCGAGCATGTTGCCTTATCTGGCGAATGTCATTTGGTGTTATCGACCTATGATATGGTTAAACCTGAGTCCGTCACCTTTCACCCAATCGACGTTACATGTAGCGGAAGACTTTATTGTTCACCTTCCCATGTGTTAGCAAAATATCGCGATGGTTTACCTGTGCATATCAAGATTGGAGATTTTCCAGCAATCGGTATATCTGGCTTGTCCTCTGCCAATTACATTTCTAACGATTCGCGTATGGCTATTCAAACCTTCTCTGACTCATACGATGCTTGTCTAGCTGCTATTATGACGGGTGAATATGTTGGGCTACTACCTGATTATATTCTCGCCAACCAAGGTGCAGGGCTAGGACTAGTGCCAGTAGGCAAAAATTTATTTGAATTCAAGCACGAATTATTTGTGATGAATGGTAAAAATACCCGGTTAAATCCTGTGTTAAGACATTTAATTAAGGAAATTAGTTACTTTATTCAGCAGGTTGATAAGTAGACTTTAGCTACAGTGTCCACCTCTTACATAAAAAATCCACTTTTATGCGGCTTTTTATGTAAGTGGCAAATATACATCTTTACCCAGTGATGCATGTTTTATGTTTTGCTGAACACCTCATCCATAATTTTTAATGACATTTTTTACGCTTGATTTACTTATTGTAAGTCGTATTAAGCGTTAGCAAAAGGCCGTTCAAGAGCAATATACTTCATACTCCAAAGGATCTTTTAACTCATTATCAGTAAAAGCTTCCAACCTTTCCTGGCACGCCCCACATTTACCACAGGCTTTTTCACGGCCATTATAACAAGTCCAAGTTTGGTTATAATCCAGGCCCATTTTTAAGCCTGCTGTTAAAATGGCAGTTTTACTGACTGTTAAATAAGGTGTGATAATTTCGACTGCTTCATAGTTGGCTATAGCGCACACATCATTCATTTTGTGGACGAATTCTGGACGGCAGTCTGGGTATATTGCATGGTCGCCTGAATGAGCACCGTAGTAAACTTTTTTGGCATCGATTGAAACGGCATAGCCTACTGCCATAGATAGTAAAATCATATTACGGTTAGGTACCACTGTGCTTTTCATGCTGTCTTCTTCGTAATGACCCTCAGCCACTTTAATATCTGATGTGAGTGATGAACCACTAATTAGTTGATTGATGGCTGAAATATCAACTATTTTGTGCTGAACACTTAATGATTTGCAAGCAAGAGCTGCATAATCCAGTTCTTTTTTGTGTTTTTGTCCATAGTTAAAAGACAATGCAAATACCTCTAAGCCCTGCTTAACTGCTAAGTTTAGGACCGTAAACGAGTCCATCCCTCCGGAAAAAATCACCACTACCTTTTGTGACATGGGCGTTGCTTCTTTATAATGAATTAATTGATAATGATTTTAAGTGATTTAATGGTAAATTCCCACAACAGGAATACGTTAAACAAAAAGGAAAGTGATTGAGTTTATATAAAATTAATGAAGTGTTTGAGTCTTTGCAAGGAGAGGGCAGTTATACAGGCTTGCCATCGATTTTTGTACGCTTGCAAGGTTGTCCAGTTGGTTGTCCATGGTGTGATACTAAACATACTTGGGTGGTGTCGCCTGAGTCACAAACTACAAGCGATAAGGTGATGTCTGAAAAGGCGGAATCAACTAGTTGGTTCGAACATACTACTGAACAGTTATTAGGCCTTTTTAATCAATATTGTTATGTGGCTAAACATGTAGTGATTACTGGAGGGGAGCCCTGTTTATATGACCTAACAGAGATCACTAGCAGCTTAATAGCAACAGGTTATTCGGTACAAATTGAGACCAGCGGTACATACGAAATTTTTGTCCACCCAGACACTTGGGTAACTGTTTCGCCCAAAGTTAATATGCCGGGAGGCAGGACGGTGTTGAGTAGCGCAATACGCCGAGCAAATGAAATCAAGCATCCGGTAGGTATGCAAAAACACATAGAAGAGTTGGATGAGGTGTTGACACTATTGGGTGACCAAACTGTACCCAGTATTTACTTACAGCCCATTAGTCAACAAAAACGTGCAACTGACCTTGCAATTAAAACCTGCATAGCGCGTAATTGGCGATTGTCATTACAAACTCATAAATTTATTGGGATCGAATAGCGGTTTATGCAAACTGAATAGGTCATTAAGGAACACACAATTTGTGTCCATGGATCCAAAGCGTTTTTGAATATTGATGTCAACGCATTAAATAGTTTGTTCCTAAAAAGTAGCCAACTTTTTGTTTTTTACTTTTTCTGTAAGTGATGAAAAGTGAAAAAACAATCACTGACGAGACAAAATTATCGCATGCAATTAGTCAGATGTTTGCATATGATGAGTTTATCAGACTAGTCATAGAGCTAAAATCGTTAGCTATTTTTGACGAATAAGAGCAACTATGTTTTGGGTGCTCAATGTTACTTACCTGCAAAAAAGTTAGGTAGACAACTTAAGATAATTGTGGCGGTTATTGATGATGATAAAAATAAACCTGAAGATTTTCCCCTTGCTGAGTGACTCATGAATAAAGTATTTGCTTTTTTTATTCTATTCTTTAGTGTTGATAGCCACTGTGCATCATGGCAGATAACCTTTCCTCGTTCACTAGAAACTGTGTCCACGATTGATGAATATCCAATACAGTTGCTGGCATTGGCTTTGGAGCAAACCGGAGTCAAGTATCAACTAATACCTTCAGACAATTTTTTGTCTAAAGGTAAGGCTTTAGACAGGCTGCAAGACAACAGAGAAATAAATATTATCTGGGGTATGACTAATGTTCAACGTGAAAAAGATTTACTGCCAATACGGATCCCAATATTTAAAGGACTGATTGGATGGCGTCTACTATTAATTCGACAAGATATGGCTGAACGTTTTACCTATATTCAGCAATTCAACCATTTAGTTAAACTTTCGCCATTGCAGGGGCGAGATTGGGCAGATACCAAAATATTACAATCAAATGGTTTCGATGTGATCACTGAGCGTAACCAAACCTCTCTTATGAAGATGCTCGTAAGAGCACAAGGCGATTTTTTTCCTCGTTCCATCATAGAAGTCTGGGAAGAGTTGGCAACAAGTAAAGTAGCGGATCAAATACAGATCCAGCCTTCTCTTGGAATACGCTATCCCGCAGCTATTTACTTTTTTGTGAACAAAAAAAGTGTGCCCTTGGCAAATCTGATTAAAACAGGACTAGAGAAAGCCATTAAAAATGGAACCTATGAAGCATTATTTGTAGAAAAATATAAAGCGTATATTGAAAAAGCACAGATTGAAAATAGAACTTTCTATCCATTAGAAAATGCCTTTCTTCCAGAAAAAACGCCATTAGACAGAAAGGAATTATGGTTTGACGGTAAGATAAATGATCGGATTGAACCATAAAAAAACCAGAGAAGTAACTCTGGTTTTTTTTATGGTTAGTATACCTCGTTTAGGTGACTTACAACCTAACCCTTACCATGGACAGAACTTATTGCACGACCTGAAGGATCCGCATTGGCTTTGAAGCTTGCATCCCACTCTAAGGCTTCTACCGTACTACAAGCTATAGATTTACCACTTGGTACACATTTGGCTGCGGTTTCCTGCGGGAAGTATCCTTCAAAAATGGTGCGATAAAAGTAACCTTCCTTTGTATCAGGGGTGTTCACGGGGAAACGAAATTCTGCTGAGGCCATTTGCGGATCGGTGACTTGGGTTTCGATATATTCTTTAAGTGAGTCAATCCACGAATATCCTACACCATCACTGAACTGCTCTTTTTGACGCCACAATATTTCAGCAGGTAAATACTCGTTATTATCGAAGGCTTTTCGTAACACCCATTTTTCCATTTTCCCATCAAGGCACATTTTGTCTTGTGGGTTTAAGCGCATGGCCACGTCCATAAACTCTTTATCCAAGAAAGGCACTCGCCCTTCCACACCCCAAGCTGAAGTAGATTTATTGGCACGGGCACAATCAAACATGTGCAAACGGTTAAGTTTGCGTAGGGTTTCTTCATGAAACTCTTTAGCATTGGGTGCTTTATGAAAATACAGATACCCACCAAATATTTCATCAGCCCCTTCACCCGACAAGACCATTTTAATACCCATAGCCTTGATTTTACGACTGAGCAAATACATCGGGGTCGAGGCGCGAATGGTGGTGGTGTCATAAGTTTCTATGTGGTAAATCACGTCACGCAAAGCGTCAATGCCTTCTTGTACAGTAAAGTGTACCTCGTGATGCACTGTACCTATCATCTTAGCGACCTTTTGTGCCGCAATGAGATCTGGGGCCCCTTCTAAACCTACAGCAAAAGAATGTAAACGTGGCCACCAAGCATCTGATTGATCACCATCTTCAACCCGTTTAGCCACGTATTTGGCTGCTACCGCAGAGACCAAGGATGAGTCGAGACCACCTGATAAAAGCACACCATAAGGTACGTCAGACATTAAATGTGACTTAACTGCTTTTTCGAATGCCACTTTTAGATCGTCAAGGTTGGTTTCGTTATCTTTAACATTCTCATAGCTCATCCAATCACGTTGATAATAATTGGTTAATTGACCTGTTTTACTCCACATGTAGTGTCCAGGTGGAAATTCTTGAATGGTTTTACACACAGGCGCTAACGCTTTCATTTCTGAAGCAACGTATAAATTGCCGTGTTCATCATAACCAGTATACAAGGGAATAATGCCCATATGGTCACGCGCAATCAGGTATGCGTCTTGCTCTGCATCGTATAGGATAAAAGCAAACATGCCTTCCAATTCGTCAATAAACCCAATGCCTTTTTGCTGATACAAAGGCAGAATGATTTCGCAGTCAGATTTAGTTCTGAAGTCATAAGGTATATCTAGCGCGGTTTCCAACGCTTTATGGTTATAAATTTCGCCATTTACGGCTAACACTTGATTATTATCGCGGCTTATTAGCGGCTGAGCGCCTGTGTCAACGTCGACTATTGCCAAACGTTCGTGACATAAAATAGCATTATCATTATTCCAAATACCTGACCAGTCAGGACCACGATGGCGGAGTAATTTGGAAAGCTCTAACGCTTGCGTTCTAAGTTCTGCTGCATCACTTTTGATACCCAGAATACCGAAAATACCACACATAAAAATGTTTCTCTTGAGTTATTTGGTGTTAATAAGGGGCTCGATACTTCTATCGTGACAAGCCAAAAAAAGTGAACCTTGTTATTTTTAGAAAGAATCTCACTCACTTGAATTTGCCAGTCTGAGCGAAAAAAGCAAGGATAAACTGTGATTTTCTTACATTAGAAACGAATTAGTAAGAACAATGCTTGTTTTAGGTGGTTTGGGTGTGGATATTTGTATTCGATAGGTTGTAGCGATACCGCTGGTATTCTTTGCTGGGCGAGTCTGGCATTGGGCGTAGTCTTTGAATGTTTTATGCTCTGGCGGGCACTGACATCCATGTCGTTTTTCTCATAGAATCCGTTCTTAGCGACTTGATTTTTGACTACAGCCACAAAAAGTAAGCAAAAAAAGGCCGCTTGCCGTTATGTTTATCATCCAATTATTTATGAGATTTAGCCCCTTTGTCCGCAAACAGGTTCAACCACTTTGAATTAGTCAATCACACGTCCATGATGATCGGCACCCAATCTCGACTTCCCTCGCGGCGTCCGCTTGTCGAGCTGTTTAACTGGGTGAAGCCGTGCTTCTAAAGAATCCAGTTTCACCCCACTAAATCTCACAAATAATTGGCGAACATCGATGCGAGGGTAGACCAAAAGCGAAAGCATCGGCTTTGGCAACAACCAGTAAACTATGATGGCTAGATTGTTAATTGTTTATCATAAATCAAAGACCTGCCTTCGCAGGTTACCGACACCCGTCTCAACTAAAGGGCTTATCTCTTACGCCGTCTTAAAGCGAAAGCCAGAGCGCCCAGACTCAGCATTAGAGAACTGGATGGCTCAGACACAACGACTGCATCAACTGCAGCTACTGTAATGTCGCTCACGATGATGTAGTTACTGCCGGGATCACTGATGCCTCCACTTAGTTCCCAACTAAAAGCGACTTGGCCGAGGCTTTCACTGTTGAGGCCATTTCCCAGTTGACCGTTGGTAACGACTTTAGCCCATGAGCTGGTGTCTCCCGATGCGATGGTCACGGTGCGGAAGTCGACATTGACCAAGTTAGACTGCTGGACTTGCATCCGGATGTCGTAGACGCTGTTGTAAGCTCCACCGACTACATTCGGCATGGCAGTATTTGGCGTCTGATTTATTCCGTCAACGAGCCACTCAATATTGAAATCAGAACTACCGATCGCGGTGTTGAAATCGATCCGGACCATCTCTGCCCCAAATGCGTCTTGCAGGGCAAGACCAAAGATGTCGTTAGTATTGGAGTCCCCAGGAGTAGTACTGGATCCCTGAATGGCAAAGCGCCATGTCACCTCCAAGGTTTTTGAGTCAAGGCCGGTCGCCGTAGCGGGGTGACTGTAGTTGGAATTAGCGAGGCCAGGCTCGACTCCGTTACTGAGGTCATAACCACCAAAGAGGACACTTTGGTTACCGCTCACTTGAGTGGAATTGGTGTAGCCTGATGTATAGGTAGTGTACCCGGTATCGCCGGGGCCAGTAGTATACGGGTCATTGGTCCCCCAGCCGGCTTTACCATCGAGAAAACCACTGGCCGTGTACCCATCTGAAGTATTGAAGCTATTAGCACCAGCCCAACTGATGTTTTGCGCCGAAGCGCTGGCCATGGCAGAAATGAAGACGATGGTCGCGACGAGGCTAAATTTGTAGAGTTTCATAGGACCCCAAACGTGGACGGATTAGTGTCAGATGTGAAGGAATATTGGACTAGAGTGGTCGCATTGGTTATTCCAGCTTGACCAGACATGACTAACCCCATTGCTATTGCGGTTAAGAACTTTTGTCGCGAGCGGCCTTTCTTGGTTACTTCTTTTGGCTGCTGAAACTCACTCGTGGCTTTCCACTTCGGTCAATCGCAATTAATTATCATGGATATCTTGTCAATTATTGTTAATTAATTACCTATAGGTTCAGGTAGGGGGTGCTCAGGAAAATGCCTGTGTTTTGAGATTGAGACTAAAGGATTGAGCGTTTTGAGTAACATTCAACCACGTCAGAAGAAAAAAGTGGGAGCTCGAGCCACTCAGGCAGCTTACCTTTATGCGGATAAAGCAAGCTATGATTAATTCTGCGACAGAGATAATTCGGATTGGCAGTGTCAGATTAACGAAAACGCTCCCATTCCCAGATTGCATCACATCAGATAAGCGCGAACATATTTCATACTGAAAACTAGTATGAAGGGAGTACATATGTATACATAACGGCCCCAACAATCAAAAATCTGCAGCAGAGTAATCTTCACCACAGACTTGTACTTTTATTACTAACGGGTATAGAAAAGTAAATTACAGGGGTAACCTGTCTCATTACTGCCCTACTTAAACTAGGCTAATTGCGGCTTGTCGACTCACGGAACATAAGCATCTCACCATCAACCACCCTATATAAATTTGACCACAGGCCACCTCTGACCCTAGCTCCTTCTTTATCATGTATTTCCCAGCTACCATTCGCTGCAATATATCCATTACCTAAATCGTATGCTGTGAAGACTTCTGTACTTAGAATATCGCGCGCTACGCTCCCATCTGCATCTTTTTCCATGGAGGCCTTGATTGCAGCCCGGCCATATAATGGCTTCGTCATATTTGTCCCTGACTGAATAGCATCCTCTGTATACAAATCCGTAAGCTCTGTAATATTACCTCGATTAAATGTCTCAATGAACTTCGCAGTATTATCAAGCATCATCGTCATCGCGTCACTGTGGCTATCTGCCACATGGGCACCATGATTATCTGCTATGGCATTTCCGGATACTGAAAAGACCATAATAAGGCTAAAGCATGTACTGGCTAAATTTGGTTTCATACTCTTAGACATCACATTTCCTTAATTTTGAATAGGTTAATAAAAAATCACTTTTAAAAATGACGGTACATTCCGCCTCAAATTTCTCATATTCACATCTATTAAAGGGAACACTTAGCGGCGCTGCTGCCTAAACCCAGAGTTAATCTGATCACTTCACTTCACTTCACCAAAGTTACCGCTGATAATAAGGTCTTTACTTTGTATACCAGCCATAAAAGCATTTTTATCTTTTGCTGTTAAAATTGACATGCCTGCAGCAGGTTCTTTGGCTAATCCACCTGACTATTTTACCTTGCCACTTTTTATGGTGAAATTACGGCCACTGCCACTGCCAGTGGCTGTTTGAATTTGAAATACAATATCTTTGCCATCTATGTATTCAGCGCAGGCTGGATACATAGATGGCTCATTTTTTAAGTACTTGAGCCAAAGCCCATAGTAAGAATTTAAATGTTAGCATTGATTGAGTCACTTAAACGTATTTGTAAATTAAAAGCCGCCATTGTTGTCACCATAAATCGGTCTTATCGGGGGGGAGCGCGCATTAAAACGCCCATGGTTGATAACACGGCTAACTTGAGCATCAATGGCGTTGTCTGTTTTTTGGAAGGCAATCGTGACAAGATGATTGGACATAAAAAAGGCACTTAACGTGTCCTTTTAAAATGGCGATTAAGTGTTAACCGCTTCTTTTAATGTTTTACCTGGCTTAAAGCCAACCGAGTTACTGGCTTTAATTGTAATGGCTTCACCCGTTTGAGGATTTTCACCCTGACCTTCCGGACGATTTTTTTGAACAAAACTACCAAACCCTATTAGATAAACTTGCTCGTTTTGGCGCAACGTTTCTGTTATTTAGTCAATAATAATATTGATAATTTCTGCAGCTTTATCCTTGCTGATGTCCGCTTGATCTGCCACGAAAGCTACTAATTCAGGCTTACGCATTTGTAACATTTATATTATTATTTTTATATTGAAGCCAGCATGGCTGGCAATTGCTTATTGAGTTTCATCTTTTCAGCAACACGCTCTCCGGTCAAGGTGTAACCCAGTAAATCACCGGTAGAACCTTTAAATAACGCCTGTAAATGTGGGGATTGACCATCAATCTCCCAATTTCCTTGGCTACCCTGTGCCGGAGGGCAAGTTACGATGGGAAGACTAGGTGTTTTTACCATGACTGGCATCACTGGATATGTCACTTCAGT
>Ga0209712_10001286_pt1 | contig 21623 bp, 27 predicted proteins | sample ArcOceMetagenome_FD_187443 | JGI IMG/M metagenome (GOLD analysis project Ga0209712, IMG submission 187443) | Marine eukaryotic phytoplankton communities from Arctic Ocean - Arctic Ocean - Greenland ARC118M Metagenome (SPAdes) (version 2) | ecosystem: Environmental > Aquatic > Marine > Oceanic...
GACGTGGCGCGCAGACCCCGTCCTGCCGCTCGTACTCTTATTACCTATTGCACAAAAATAGCGCAACATTATTTCTGCATGAGCGAATGAATCCGTGCAGCTGCAGCATTTCTAATAAAGATCGAACTTTGGCACGCCATATAGATAGCCTTGCAAACATTCGGCGCCCATTTGTGAAAGAATTTCAGCATCTCGCTGTGTTTCAACGCCGTCGGCGATCACAAGCATCTCGAACTGTTGGGCGACAGTGATCAAAGCCTCCGTCAGGACTTGATTGTCAGGGTCGTCCGCAATCCCGTGAACGAATCCTTTGTCGATTTTAACGAGGTCAAAAAAGAAATCTTTTAGGTGTCGAAATGCCATCAGCCCGGCGCCAAACCCATCAAGCGCAAACGCGATTCCGCGCGGTTGCATCTCGGCCATAAATCGGATCACAATTTCATGCAGCAACATCGCCGATGTTTCGCTGATTTCAAATATAAGCCGGTTGCCGATCGCAGATTTTTCTGCAAGCCCTGCCTCCAGTACGCGGCGCCACTGCCCGTCACTAATTGAACGCGCAGATAAGTTTATCGACAGCCGCAACTGTGGGTTTTGGCGCAACTGTCGGAACGCCAAATCGAGCGTGGCGCAATCGACTTGGCGACCAAGATCGGTTTGTTCAATCACAGGCATAAAATGCGCAGCAGGGATCACGCGCACAGCGGGATCCATGACCCGAATTAACCCCTCGTAAAATGCGATCCGCCCATTGGGTCCAGCGGTAACAATTGGCTGAAATGCAAGCCGCACCCGCTTGGACGCCAATGCCTCGCAGACAAGGTTCAGCACATCCGCATCTCGGCTGGCCATTGCAAAGTGCAACGGATCAAGCAAAGCCGCATCATCAAGCGCGTCATTGATCTGGGCAATTGTCATCTATCACCTTCCTTTGAGGGTTCACTCACTTTGCGGTCCATCCACCTAATGGCTGGTTAAGGTCTAGCAATTTCATAAAATCGGAATGATTATCTGGGCTATGGAACATCGCTGCGGTTGGGCTGGTCCCGAACAGATTTATATTGATTATCACGACACCGAATGGGGCGTGCCTGAATACGACAGCCGCGCGTTGTGGGAAAAGCTGATCCTAGACGGATTTCAAGCCGGGCTTAGCTGGATTATGATTTTGAAAAAGCGCGATAATTTCCGCGCAGCATTTGCAGGATTCGATCCCAATATTATTGCCAGTTGGGGCGACGATGAGATCGCAACACTGTTGCAAAACGCGGGTATCATTCGCCATCGCGGCAAAATTGCAGCCACAATAACAAATGCGCAGGCTTGGCAACGCATTGAAGCCGCACGAGGCTTCGATAATTTTCTGTGGGATTACGTGAATGGCTATCCGTTGCAAGCCACTTTGGATGACAGGTCCGCCATGCCCACGCAGTCGGCACTGTCTTTGCAGATATCAAAGGACCTTAAGAAAGCTGGGTTCAAGTTTTGCGGCCCAACGATCGTTTATGCATTCATGGAAGCCTGCGGATTGATCAACAACCACACGACCAATTGCCCGCGCCACGAACCGTGCCGTGATATGGCGCGCCTACCACCGGCTTAGCGCATCCTCGTCGACATCCTTGGCAGCGACCCACGTGCTACCGTCTGCTGTCGTTTCTTTCTTCCAGAATGGCGCCCGCGATTTCAGGTAGTCCATTAAGAAATCAGCGGCGGCAAAGGCGTCAGCACGGTGCGCTGATTTCGTCGCTACCATCATAATCGGGGCCCCAACAACCAGGCGCCCAAAGCGGTGGATCACAAGCACATCCTGCAATTCCCAGCGCGCCATCGCGTCATCAACGATTGCCTGAATAGCGCGTTCGGTCATGCCGGAATAATGCTCAATCTCCATCGCGGCCAATGTCCCATCGGTGTCACGCACGATTCCAGTAAAGCTGACAATCGCGCCCACGCCGTCACCGGTTGAAAATGCGTTCAGCTCTGCACCGGCATCAAATGCGGCATCTTGCACGCGGACAGACATCAACCGCCCGTCATCGGCGGAAAAAATGCGACTTCACGAACACCCGCAAGCGGGGCAGAAAAGTCAGCCAATTCTTGGTCCAAGGCAACACGCAATGCGGACACATCCGCAAACGCGGCGGCGTAACGATCTTCGCGAGCAGATAGTTCTGCAACCAAATCAGACACGGTTTCCGCAGTTGTTTGGACGTCTTCAAACGGGACTCCGATCCGTTCACGGACCCATGCGAAATACATGACATTCACGGGGCGTCACGCAGATACGGCAGGGATTTTCCGAAATAATCAGCGCCGCTAAGCACTGTCAAAACCATCGCGATCCACAATAGGCCAATACCCAGATACCAGCTGATCTCCGCGCCCAATTCCAGGGTACGTAGGCCTAATACATCGCCATTGGTGCGGTCGATCAGATAATGTTCAAACGCGCCTTTTGCGAACAAGACAGAAATTGCAGCCATCTGGACCGTGGTCTTCCATTTGGCCAAATTGGTGACTTTCAATAGCCCAGCCGTTTCGCCCAAAAATTCGCGCAGGCCAGATACAAATACCTCACGGAAAATGATCAATACTGCTGGCAACAAAATCCATGGGTTCATGCCAGAGAAACCGGTGATGACGACCAGCGCAATGATTACCATCGCCTTGTCAGCAATCGGGTCCATCATGGCGCCAAATTTGCTTTCTTGTTTCCAAGCGCGGGCCAAATAACCATCTAGAAAATCAGTAAACGCCGCCACGACGAATAAAATAAGCGCAAACCAATCAGCCAGTGGACGGTGAAAATACAAAAACATAATCGCCACGCCGGGGGCTGCGATCAGACGCAAGAGCGTCAGGATATTAGGGATATTCCAATTCATGTGACCACACTACTCGTTCGCTGATTAAGTGAAAAGATGCTGTTTTTTCTGAGCACAAATATGTCCGCCGGAGGCACCTGCCCTCGCGCCCACCTCAAGCGTTCTCGTGAAAGTAGTCATAGATCGTCTGGGCCATGTTTGCGGACACCCCTACGACGGCCTTGAGATCTGCCAGATTGGCGCGCGCCACCGCCTTAGCGGAGCCAAAATGTGCAAGAAGTGCACGTTTTCGCGTTGCCCCAACACCTGGTACATCATCCAACGGGGTTGCCCCAATCGCCTTGGACCGCTTGGCGCGGTGGGTCCCGATGGCAAAGCGGTGTACCTCATCGCGCATCCGTTGAATAAAATATAAAACGGGGTCGTTGTGACGCAGCGCAAAGATGGGTTTGCCAGTGCGGTAAAACACTTCTTTGCCGGCGTCGCGGTCTTCCCCCTTGGCCACACCGACCATTGGCACGTCACCAACCCCCAAGGCTTCCATGATCTCGCGCACAGAGCTGACTTGCCCTGCGCCGCCATCGATCAGCAACAGATCAGGCCACATGCCAGACGTGCGGTCACGATCTTCTTTTAGCAAGCGCTGGAACCTGCGGGTCATGACCTCTTTCATCATGCCAAAGTCATCACCGGGCGTGATGTCGTCGCCTTTGATGTTGAACTTGCGGTATTGGTTTTTTTCGAACCCTTCAGGGCCCGCGACGATCATCGCTCCGACAGCAAAGGCGCCTTGGATGTGGCTGTTGTCATATGCTTCGATCCGCTGGGGCGGCGCTGGCAAATCAAATGCCTCGGCCAATCCCTTAAGCAGGCGGCCCTGCGTGGCAGTCTCTGACATTTTGCGTGCAAGGCTTTCGCGGGCATTGCGCAGCGCGCCCTGCACCAGTTCGGCTTTTTCACCGCGTTGCGGCACAATAACCTCGACCTTGCGGCCCGCCTTTTCAGCCAAGGCTGCGGTCATCAGATCCTCATTGTCCAAACCGTGGCTGATGATCACCGCACGCGGCGGTTCGCGGTCGGAATAGAACTGGCCGACAAAGGCTTCCATGACTTCGGACGCATCCTCATCGCCGCTGATACGTGGGTAGTAATCGTGATTACCCCAGTTTTGATTGGCCCGAATAAAGAACACCTGCACGCAGGCTTGCCCGCCGTCGATATGCAGGCCAATGACATCAGCTTCGGCCGTGGCCGCAGGGTTAATCCCTTGCGCCGTCTGAACTTGGGTCAACGCCTTGATCCGGTCGCGCAGTGCAGCGGCGCGCTCGAACTCCAATTCCTCAGAAGCTGCTGCCATTTGGGCAGCTAACGTTTCTTGGATACCCTTAGTTTTACCCTGCAAAAATAGTTCTGCGCCACGGACGGTCGCAGCATAATCATCCTTGGAGATAAGCCCGACACACGGGCCAGAGCACCGCTTAATCTGATACTGCAAACATGGACGGGTGCGCGTTTCAAAGTCGCTGTTGGCGCAGTTGCGCAGCAAAAATACCCGCTGCAATTGGTTGAGCGTCCGGTTCACCGCACCCGCGCTGGCAAAGGGGCCATGATAGCTGCCCTTTTCCTTTTTTCCACCGCGATGTTTTTTAATCTGCGGGTAATCGTGCAATTTGGTAACGATGATATTGGGGAATGATTTATCGTCGCGCAGCAATACGTTGTACTTTGGCTTTAGCTGTTTGATGAGGTTCTGTTCTAACAGCAGCGCCTCGGTCTCGGTCCGCGTTGTGAGGAACATCATCGTAGACGTTTCCAAGATCATGCGCGTAATTCGACCAGAATGATTGTTCGGGCGGGCATAGTTACTGACCCGCGCTCGTAAATTCCGCGCCTTACCAACATACAGAACGCGGCTTTCGGCATCCAGCATTCGGTAAACACCCGGCGAGGAATCAAGCGTGCGCAAATACGCCGTGATACGGGCATATCCTGTCAGCTGTGGTTCATCTTTGGCGGTGTTCATCTTGTGGCCTGCTGATTCTGTCTGCACTGCAATGGTAGCCGTCCCGGATCAAGAGAAAAGGCATCCACCATTTCTGTGGATAAGCCAGTGGGTAAAACCGTAGAAGCAGCAATTTATTCTTATATTTAACGCCCCTCACCTGTCTGCCTATTTTTTAGGCACATTGTTATCCATTTGATTTTACTCAATAAAATTATCAATAATTTGCAAGTCATTGAAAACAATAATGTATTTTAAACGAAATGTGACACCGCGCGATCACAGTGTACAACTTTGCCGCTGCGTCACTCTACTCCCAGTATATCGGGGGTTTGCCAGCCGAGGTGCTGCCCCCCATCAATCGCAAGCATTTGCCCAGTCACAGCAGGTGAATCCAAGAAATAACCTAGGGCCGCGATGATATCTGATGGGTTTGCACCACGTTCCAAAATCGTGGCTTTGCGTTGTCCGTCGAAGTGAGTTTTGCTTTGACGGTGCCCCTGCAACGTTGGCCCCGGACCAATCCCGTTGACCCGCACATGTGGCGCGAGGGCCTGTGCTGCCGTCTGTGTGAAGGCCCACAACCCCATTTTCGCAATGGTATAGGTCATGAATTCTGGCGTCAGATTGTGCACGCGCTGATCCAGCATATTGATCACCAACGACGACGCCACGGGCTCTCCGGCGGCATCGTCAATCGCATCAGGCGCCTGTGCTGCCAAGGCTTGGGTCAACACGAAAGGCGCGCGCAGGTTCGACCCAATGTGGCGATCCCAGTTGGCCCGACTGGCGGTTTCGATATTGTCATATTCAAAGATCGACGCGTTGTTGACCAACACTGTGATTGGTCCACCCAGCGCCGCAACCGCCGCTGGCAGCAAGGCCTGTGTTGCGTCCTCGTCCAGTAGATCAGCATGAAGAGCGACCGCCGTCCGGCCCATTGCTTGCAGTTGCGCGACAGTATCTGCAGCGCCATCTGACGACCCTGCATAGTGTACGGCCACGTCATAGCCACGCGCACCCAGATACAGCGCCATTGCTTGACCCAGACGTGCGCCCGCTCCTGTGACAAGCGCCTGCATCAGATCAACACAACTGCTAGATACGTGAGGTACAATGCGGTCAGCGCAATCCCCCAGATCCGGTTGATATCGACTCTAAAGAACACGAACGGAACCAAAATAAGCGACGCCGTAAGCATCACCCAAAGATCAAACGACAAAAACTGCGGGTCAACTGGGATGTTCCCAACTAGGCTGGCTACCCCCATGATTCCCAGAAGGTTGAACATGTTTGACCCGATCACATTGCCCAGCGCCACATCCGCTTGACGGCGTAGGGCGGCCATCACGGTTGTTGCCAGTTCTGGCAGAGACGTTCCGATCGCAACCAACGTCAAACCAATCACGGTTTCCGAAATTCCAAACGTGAGCGCGATGCTTGTCGATCCATCGACCAACAGGCTCGCACCCAGTGGCAGGCCGATCATGCCAAGAACCAAGAATAGCGCGATTTTGGGCCAGCCTAAAGTTGGGTCCGCCCCTTCGATTTCATTATCGCAGGTCATAGCCGCCTTGCGGTGTTTGTTGGCTGCACAAGCTGCGTAAAACAACATTGCGGCCAATGCTGTCAGCAAGATCACACCAGTGACCCATGTGAACGGCCCATAGAAACACAGCACAATGAACAGTCCAGTGGCCGCGATCATCTGGAGGTAGCTGTTGCGCGTGTCACATTCGCTGGTGTGCATCGTGGCCAATAACGCTGGCACACCCAAAACAAGCAGCACATTGGCTGTATTCGATCCGACCACATTGCCCAGCGCCAGACCTGGCACATCGTCCATAATTGCTTGGATCGAGATAAGGAGTTCCGGCGCAGAAGTCCCAAACGCCACAATGGTCAAGGATACAATTAACGCAGGCACACCTAACCGCAACGACAGATTGACCGCTCCTTTGACAAGGCTGTCACCTGCCAAAAGCAAGATCACAAGGCCAATGCCTACATAAACCCAATCCATTACTTACGTCCCTTTTTACAGGCGCAGGGGCCTTTGCCTATCTTAAATCGTCCGCAGGATTTACACTTGGCCGCTGCCAATCTTGCTTGTCCTGGGAACTGCCATTTCCCAAACATTGCCAGCACCGCCATAGAGACGAGGAATAGGGTAATGACTTTGAACAGCATCTAGAGGCCAAACCGCGCAAATGCAGCGCGGTCTTCGACAGATGCAATTGCATCGTCAATCACACGCGCCCCGAAACGGGAAATCAGCCCGCGTTTCATGCCGTAGCGGCGGAATTTCACTTTGTTGCCGAAGCGGGATTTCAGTGTCGGAGCCAGATGGCCGATGCCATCGACGAGCCCCTGATCGAAACCTTTTTGGCCTATGAATACCTCGCCTGTGAACAGGTCTGGATTGTCGGCCAGCTTGTCCCCACGCCGCGATTTTACATAGTCAATGAACGTCGTATGCAGGTCTTCCAACAGACCGCGCAGGCGCTTGACGTCAGCTGGGCTTTCTTTCTTGAACGGGTCCAGCATGGATTTGGATTTACCTGCCGTATAAACGCGCCGCTCCACGCCGTATCTCTCAATCGCGTCCTGCAGGCCAAAGCCCGCGCTGATCACACCAATGGACCCTGTGATTGAACAGCTATCGACGAAAATTTCGTCTGCGGCACATGCCAGCCAGTAGCCACCGGATGCCGCGACGTCTTCTACAAAGGCAAAGACAGGTATTTCTTTTTCATCGGCCAAACGGCGAATGCGCGCTGCGATAAGCGATGATTGCACCGGGCTGCCACCGGGGCAGTTTATTTCCAACGCAACCGCCGCAGGTTTACCCTTGGAAAATGCTTTTTCCAGCACAGGTGCGAGGCTGGTATCATCAAGCCCGCGACCACCATTTGTGATCGCCCCTTGCAGTCGGACAACGGCGACAAAGGGTTCGGATTTCATAAACGGAATATATTTTTTCATACATTACCATTTAGTGTGTGAAAGCCTGAGCAACAAGGCGTCACTGACGGATCCGCCAACCAGTGCGGAAAATCCACCAAATCGCCACCAGACAAGCACCCGTAAAAAATGCGATCGCCGCCAGCGACAGCCCGATTGACACGTCTGCTGTTCCAAAGAACGACCAGCGGAAACCGCTTATCAGATAAACGACTGGATTGAACATTGTGATGGTCTGCCAGACCGGAGGTAGCATCGTGACCGAGTAGAACGATCCACCAAGGAAAACGAGTGGCGTGATGATCAGCAATGGGATCAATTGGAGCTGTTCAAAGTTCCCCGCCCAGATGCCAATAATAAACCCAAGCAGCGAAAAACTGATACAGGTCAGCACAAGGAATGCGATCATCGCAAACGGATGCGCGATGGTGATGTCCACAAAGAAGAACGCAGTTATCAGGATGATTATGCCGATAAACAGCGATTTTGTGGCCGCCGCCCCAACATAGCCCAATGTGATTTCCAAAAAGTTCACGGGCGCAGATAGCAACTCGTAAATCGTGCCCATGAATTTCGGAAAATAGATGCCAAAGGATGCGTTGCTGGTCGCTTGGGTCATCACCGACAACATGATCAAGCCGGGCACAATGAAGGCGCCATAGCTGATGCCCTCGACCTCTTGGATGCGGCTACCGATGGCCGTGCCGAAAACGACGAAATACAGCGATGTCGACAAGACAGGCGATACCAATGACTGGGTGATTGTGCGGAAAAAGCGGGCCATCTCAAATCGATAGATTGATGCCACTGCGGTAAAATTCATGCTGTTTCCTTTACTAGACCTACAAAGATGTCTTCAAGACTGCTTTGACGGGTTTGCATGTCGGCCATTTGCAGGCCCGCCTTTTGCAGATCGTTGAGCAACGTGGTGATGCCTGTCCGCTCACCCTTAGTGTCGTAGGTATAGATCAACGACGCGCCCTCGGGACCGATTTCAAGACTATATGCAGCAAGCGCGGCGGGTATTTCGATCACTGGCACAGCAAGGTCAACGACCAACTGCTTTTTACCCATCTGCGCCATCATTTCGGCCTTGTCTTGGATTAGCAGAATTTCACCCTTGGAAATAATGCCAACGCGGTCGGCGATGGCTTCGGCTTCTTCAATGTAATGCGTGGTCAGAATGATAGTCACGCCGTCGGCCTTTAGATCGGCAACCACATTCCACATATCTTTGCGCAGCTCCACATCGACTCCAGCGGTCGGTTCGTCAAGGAACAACACGCGGGGTTCATGGGACAACGCCTTGGCGATCAAGACACGGCGCTTCATGCCGCCAGACAGCATCATGATTTTGCTGTCTTTTTTATCGTGCAAGGACAGTTTTTTAAGGATGTTCTCAAGATATGCATCATCGCGTGGCTTGCCGAACAGCCCTCGCGAAAACCGCACCGTGTTCATCACTGTCTCAAACGGTTCGAGGTTAATTTCCTGCGGAACAAGGCCAATAAGATTGCGCGCGCCGCGAAAGTCGGACTGCGTGTCGAAACCACCGACAACGACGGCGCCAGAGGTCGGGACAGTGATACCGCAAATGGCCGAAATCAGCGTTGTTTTGCCCGCGCCGTTTGGCCCCAGCAGCGCCAATATCTCACCTTCTTCAATTTCCAGATTGACGCTTTTGAGTGCTTCAAACCCGTCAGCATAAGCCTTGCGTAATGATCGCACCGATACGATTGACGACATCAAGATCTCCTAAATCTGAGCGGACATTAGAGCGGGCGCAGAGGAAGTAAAAGGGCCTCAACCCATTCGGGAAGCCATATCGAGCATCCGACACGAAAAGCCCCACTCATTATCGTACCAACCAAACACGCGTAGAAGCCCTTGGGCGGTCACGCGGGTTTCTGGCAGCGACACAATTAGACTCTCTGACCGTGCGCGCAGGTCGGATGACACCAGCGGCTTGGTCGTGCAACCGATAATTGGACCCGGGCTGGACAGCACCGCGATCACCTCGTCGCGCGTCACGGATCGACCAAGTGTCACGGTTAAATCAACAGCAGACACCGATGCGACAGGCACGCGAACAGCGGCCCCCTCAATCCGACCGGCAATATCCGGCAAGACGTGGTCCAACAGACGCATCGCACTGGTCGTAGTGGGCACCATCGACATGGCGGCGGCGCGGCTGCGCATCATATCGCCACGGGGCGCGTCAATTGTGGGCTGACTGCCGGTGTAGCAATGGATCGTGGTCATCCAGCCGGTTTTAACCCCCCAAGTATCATCCAGCAGGCGCACCAGCGGGGCCAGCGCGTTAGTTGTGCATGACGCGTTGCTGACGATAGCTTGATCGCCGAGGGCGGAATCATTCGCCCCCATGACAACGGTGACATCCGCGGCATCGGACGGACCCGATATCAGGACGCGGCGTGCGCCCGCGTGCAAAGGACGCTCCGCAATATCGCGTGCATCTGCCTTGCCAGTACATTCGAGAAACAGGTCAACACCAGTTAGATCCAGCGTGCTCGCATCTGGGGTTCGATGCATTGGAACAGCGATGCCATTCACGTGCAGCGCATTGCTGCCCAACCGAACGTCGCCTGCAAACGGGCCAAACACGCTGTCGTATTCGAACAGATGCGCACAAAGGTCGGGGGCGGCGATGTCATTGATCCCGACGATTTGCAGATCCGGCCATCCGCCACCAGCCCATGCACGCAGAACAGTCCGACCAATCCGGCCAAAACCATTTATGAAAACGCGACTCACAGCTCTCCGGCCTCTTCGAGCACTTTGCGGGCCGCGCGGAAGCATTCAAGCGCCTGCGGAACCCCACAGTAGATCGCAATAACGTGGATCGTTGCGCGGATTTCATCTTTGGTCACCCCGTTGGACAGCGCACCGCGACAGTGCAATTCCCATTCGGTCATCTTGCCCAGCGCACCAATCATCGACAGGTTCATCAGGCTGCGCGTCTTGGCATCCAGCGCATCATCACCCCAGCCAAACCCCCAACACCATGCGGTCATGGCATGCTGAAAAGGACGTGTGAAATCATCCGCAGCAGCGAGATTTCTGTCCACGTATTCAGCACCCAATGTGGCACGTCGCTGTTCCAACCCTTTGAGAAACAGATCTTCGTCAAAATTGTCGGGCATCGCTAAGCTCCTTGCAAATCATCATCAAAAAAACTTTGCACAGGCTAGACGTCTTTTGCCAGCCCTATATGGGCCCAATGCACCAAGATATTGCGGTGGTAGCGGCGGTGCAAGCGGCTGTTGGGAAGGGTCTTAATTTGTTGACCATTCCTCTGCTTTTACTCATCAATCCAGTTTTTTCACCCAGCTCCGTTTTGGTGGACTCCATCGTCCTATCATTTTTGGCGCTTTGGCGCGCCCCTGCAAAAATCGACCTACAAAACCTAAAATTCGGAATGGCTGGGTTGGTCATCGGAACAGCATTGGCTGGTACTGTGGCCTTTGTTATCGACAGCAAAAATTTAGCTAAACTGCTGGGGCTGCTTGTCATTTTGGGCGTCACACTTGCGTTGTCTGGATGGTCCGCACCGCTTAATTAACGCAACTTGATCATGGCCGGCAGCGGGGTTGGCTTTTTGGGAACCATCGCGGGGGTGCATGGCCCGCCCATTGTCTTGCTTTATCAAGGATTAGATCCAGACCGCGTACGCGGCGCAATTTTAATATTCACCGAGACAGGCAATGGATTGTCAATAATCGCACGGCTGATCATCGGTCGTATTGGGATGGAACAGTTGATTGCGGCGCTTTTTCCTGCACCTAGGGTGTTGGTTGGACTGTGATTCGCGCCAAAGCTTGCCGCGCTGATCGACGCCCGCCTTCTGAGAACAATCGTTTTGTCGGTATCCGCGATTAGCGGCTTTTTCTTTGTTATTGGCTAAGTCGGACTGAAAACATCAGTTGCCGATCCAGCTGATAACATAATTCGGGTTTGTCCAAGATTGAGTTCCGCCTTCAATCGTCATGCGCACATTGTAAGGGTTGTCCCTGCCAGCCAGCGGTGCAAACGTTCGTCTGATGCTGACCGTCGTGACTGATTTCCACGTCAGATCAGTACCGTTTTCAAGCTCTAGCGTCTTGTCACGGTAGAAGATGTTGACCGCAGCAGCTTTGTACACGGCCACCTTGTCAAACTGCGTTAAGCAGTCCCAAAGCACAGCCCTAAAACGCCCGCGATATTCGGCACCTAAGACGATAATCTGCTGACAAGACTATCTTCGTCAAAATGACAATCGCTTTCCGTATCCACAAGGTCCGCCGATATGTCACTGGGCGGTTGCCATACAATTCTCACCGGCACATGATACCCATTCTTGTTACGGTTCGGAGACTACAATGTCACGTTGGTCTAAAGAGATTGCACAGCTGGATCCGTCTATAGATTATGAACGGATTGTATATCTGCTCAGCACGTTTGAATTCGCGTGGGATATAGAAAAGGCTCTCGAATTCGCCTTGTTCCGAACCTATGGCGTTCCATCCATTTCGGGGCTTCTTTCTAAGACGGGTGCCTTTCGCAAAGATACCCAAAAGCGATATGACGATACAGAGTTGCTGCTCGCTGAGATCGCGGAGAGCGGGCAGGATAGCGTTCGTGGGCAGGTCGCGATGACCCGCATCAATGACATGCATGGCCGCTACCGAATTTCAAATGATGATATGCTCTATGTGCTGTCTACGTTTGTAACGGAGCCGAAACACTGGCTGGACAGGATCGGGCGCAGGGCGTTGACGACAGTCGAAATCGACGCCTCCGTCAACTATTATCGTGCGTTGGGAAAGAAGATGGGGATCAATGACATCCCGCAAAGGTTTGGTGCCTTCGACGCCTACAAAAACACATATGAGGTAAATCATTTCAGATATGCGCCAAGCAATGCCGAGATCGCAAATGCGACCCGTGACCTTCTTTTGTCCTTCTATCTTCCGCAGCGGCTTGTGCCGCTCGGCCGCCCCGTTGTTCATGCCCTGTGCGATCCGCGACTGCGGCAAGCCATGGGGTTTACTGACCCGCCCTACTGGCTAGAAAAACTTGTCGCTACGACCCTTAATGCACGCGCAAAACTGCTTTGTCTATTACCAGCCCGCCGTCGTCCACGTCTGATCTCTGAGCGCCGCAGAAAGACCTATCCCCAAGGGTATCAGATAGGACAGCTTGGAACGTTTACGAAGGATCAGGACAAATAGAGACGGTAATGAACTACCGGTTTTTGCATGCGCAATTAGGTGCATGTCTATCAAAGAACAGTGCAAAGTCTGTGCCCAGGGCCAAAAAGGATACACACTGTGGTAACAGTCACGTCGCCATCCAATGTCACGCGCTCCATCATGAACAATACGCTGCGTTCGGGGCATCTCAGGACTATGGCTTCGTCAACGGTAGCCGACGTTGCAGCGAACGATATTTCACCGTGCGTATAGGGCGCTTGCGTCAGCAACCATTCGTTTGCACCGACAGTCTCAAGCTTGTGGCCAAGGCTAATTTCTGTAATCGGGCAAAGCCCTGCGACCGCCTCAGATTGCGCCAAGCGCACAGTTTCTTGTGACGTCATTTGGGTGCAATAGATTATGTACCACCGCGCATCTAACCCCATGTTATCCAAAGCCCAAGTGACAGGCCACGCGCTCCAATGCTGAAGCACTTCGGGAACTTCGGGGACTGTTCTGCGAAATGCAAATGGATCGGACCAGCAGGAAAAGCCGCACCATAGGATCGAAGTTTTTCGACGCCAACTGCGCGCAAGGTATGCGGTGCAACCCCGTACCCGGTATCATCAGGAAGCGAAAACAGCGCCGCAATGGCCCGATCATGCAGCGCCTGAAATTTGTCCAGAGCAATCCAAAATCTGATTTGCCGTGCGGTCAATTCGCGCCTGTCGCATCCGCCGAGTTGATGATCCAGATAGTGAGACTCAGCGTTGAGTCAAATAGCCCACTTCAAGCATTTCCAACTGCATAAATGCAGTAATCGCCTCGACGTGATCCGGGGTCAGCCTGTCAAGGACGGTGGCGCACTGGCCAAGAAAGTGACCCAAAGGCAATTGAAATCGCGGCGCGTGCTTCGATGAAAATCTGAGTCGCGGCGATGTTTGATTTATGGAATGCGGAAGCGCCGACCTTTGACTACGGCAATAACATCCTGCAGGTCGCTTTGGATGAAGGGACGAGCAGCGCGTTTGCCTTTCCCGGGTTTGTTCCGGCTTATATTCGCCCGCTATTTTGTCGTGGTATTGGCCCGTTCCGTTGGTGCGCATTGTCTGGTGATTCCGAGGACATCTACAAAACTGGCTTGATATGGCCCGCGATCGCATTGCGTTCCAAGGTCTGCAAGCACGGATATGCTGGGTTGGTTTGGGGCTCCGCGATAAACTGGGTCCGGCCTTTAACGAAATGGTCCGCGCTGGGGAGCTTAGCGCGTCTGCCGTGATTGGGTGTGACCATCTGGACCGGGCTCTGTGGCATCGCCCAACCGCGAGACAGAGGCAATGAAAGACAGGTCTGACGCGGTGTCTTAATGGCCACTGCTGATCGCGATGCTGAACGTCGCAGGCGGGGCGACATGGGTGTCGCTGCATCTTGGCGGCGGCGTTGGCATGGGGTTTTCGCAGCATTCGGGCATGGTCATTTGTTGTTATCACACAGCGGATGCAGACCTCCGCATCAAGAACGCCTTGTGGAATGATCCCGCAACGGGCGTCATGCGTCACGCTGATGCAGGTTACAAAGAGCACTGGCCTGCGCTCGTGAGAAGGGTTTGAAATTGCCTGACATTTTGGGGCGGCAATCAGGCGCTTCCCAATAGCGCTTGGTAGCTCACGGCGGTCGATCGCAATTGAAAGGAGGACTCAAAATTTCCTGCCTATTCAAACAGAAGATTTGTGATGCTAACGCCCTACCCCCAGAGAATTCAGGATAGGGCAATCGGGTCGATCATCTCCCGCGCATGCGTCGACCAAATGGGTCAAGGTTTCACGCATATCATTCAGGTCAGAAATCTTCTGCTCAATCTGACTAAGATGATCCCTTGCAATGGCTTTTACATCCGCGCTGGACCGACCTTGATCCTCATAAAGTTGCAGCAGGATGCGGCAGTCTTCGATACTAAAGCCCAACGCCCGTGATCGCGCAAGAAACGTCAACTTATGCAGTTCTTGCTGCCGGAATGCGCGGTAACCATTGGTGTCGCGCAGCGGTTTAATAAGCCCGATATCTTCGTAATATCGAATGGTTTTGGCTGGCAGGCCCGCTCTAGTCGAAACTTCTCCAATGTTCATGATGTCACTCCCATAGGGTGAAGATATGTTTGGATTGGCGTTATTTTTGTATCACGCATTGCGGGCCTTATGCGCCGAAGCCGCAGGGCATTTGACACAACAAAGACAGACGACATCGCCATGGCTCCGGCGGCCAACATCGGCGACAACAGCGTGCCAGTAATCGGGTATAATACCCCCGCCGCGACAGGGATCAGCGCCGCATTATACGCAAAGGCCCAAAATAGGTTTTGCCGGATGTTGCGGATCGTCGCCTTACTGACCGTAATAGCATTTACCACACCTGCCAAATCGCCGGACATCAGGACCACATCCGCAGCCTCGATTGCGACATCTGTGCCGGTGCCGATAGCAATCCCTGTGTCCGCGATCGCGAGCGCCGGCGCGTCGTTAATCCCGTCACCAACAAAAGCGACGTTGCCATAAGTTGTACGCAGGGTTTCAAGTGCGGCTACTTTCCCGTCTGGCAGGACCTCGGCCACAACGTGTTTGATGCCAAGTTCGCGCGCAATTGAATGGGCCGTGATTTTGTTGTCACCGGTGATCATCGCAACCGTCAAGCCCAGCGCGTGCAAGGCTGCAATCGCGTCGCTGGTTGACGGCTTGATTGGGTCCGACACGCCAATCGCAGCAACAATCTGTCCGTCAATGGCTGCAAACAGTGGGGTCGCGCCGGTGTCCGCAAGCGTGTCACCGACGTCTTTGAGCGCACCCAAGTCGATCCCTTCTTGAAGCATGAAACGATCTGCGCCAACCAGCACGGTTCTACCTTGGGCCACGCCGCGTGCACCCATGCCAGTAACTGTGTTAAAATCAGATACGGCAGGTAAGTCAGCTCCCCCTGCTGCGCGCACAATTGCGCCCGCGATGGGGTGTTCCGATTGTGCTTCGACTGCGGCGATGATCGGTAAAACGTCTGCACGCGACCATCCGTCAGCCAAAGTGAACGTCGTCAATTCTGGTGCACCTGCGGTCAACGTGCCGGTTTTATCCAGCGCTATAACTTTGGTTTCTTGCAGGCCTTGCAGCGTATCACCCTTGCGGAACAATACTCCCATTTCTGCGGCACGTCCTGTCCCAACCATAATAGACGTGGGCGTTGCTAATCCCATCGCACAGGGACAGGCGATAATAAGAACCGACACGCCCGATACAAGCGCCAACCCCAAGGCAGGGTCAGGACCAAAGACCAACCACGTCAACACGGTGACAACCGTCAATCCCATGACAATCGGCACAAATACACTTGTGATCCGGTCCACAAGCGACTGGATCGGCAGTTTGGTTCCTTGGGCGTCTTCGACCATGCGAATGATCTGGGACAATACCATATCTGCGCCAACAGCAGTTGCGCGGTAGGTCAGCGCACCAGTTGCATTGACAGTTCCACCTATCACAGTGTCGTCCGCAGCCTTGGATACGGGGACGGGTTCCCCACTGATCATGCTTTCATCAATAAATGTCTGACCAGACAGAACCACTCCGTCGACAGCCACGCGCGCACCGGGGCGTAGGTGTACCGTGTCCCCTGTCAAAACATCCACCAAAGGAACCTCCATGACTGCCCCATCGCGGTCGACCAGTGCCGTCGCAGGCTGCAAGCCAACAAGGCGTTGAATAGCGGCGCCTGTGCGTCCTTTTGCACGCGCCTCCAGCCAGCGACCCAACAATATAAGCGTTACAATGACGCCTGCCGCCTCGAAGTATACAGCACGTGTACCGGCAGGAAAAACGCTTGGTACAAACAGCGCAAGCGTCGAATACCCCCAAGCCGCCAAAGTACCAATCGCCACAAGTGAATTCATGTCGGGCGCCATACGTGCCAAGGCTGGCAAACCCTTTTGGTAAAATCTTCGCCCTGGTCCGGCCATGACAAGCGTGATCAGGACAAACTGAAGCAACCAACTGGTTTGCGTACTAATAAACTGCGCGATCAGCATATGCACACCTGGAATAAAGTGACTAAACATTTCGAGCAAAAACACGGGCAATGTCAGCAAACCGGCGACCAACGTGGCGCGCGCCAAAGCGCTTTCTTCGACGGCTTTACGATCTTCGCGCTCGGCGTCGCTGTCAGGCACGGAGGTCGCATACCCAGCGTCGGTCACGACCTTGGCCAATTTGGCCGCAGTCACGACACCATCAACAAGAGTGACCGTCGCGATTTGCGTCGCCAAATTAACGTTGGCCGAAAGCACGCCGGGTTCCGCGATCAAAACACGTTCAACGCGACCCACACATGACGCGCATGTCATGCCATCAACCTGCAACCGGACCGTGGATTGCACCGCAGGATAACCGGCGACCGACAGCCTCTCAACGATAGCGGGCAAGGCATTCAGGTCACCCTCAATCGTGGCGCTTTCATTCGCCAAGTTGATGGCAACCACCTGCACGCCATCAGCAGACGCGATGGCCTTTTCCGCGCGCCCGACACAGGACGCGCAGGTCATACCAGAAAGGTTTAGACGGAAAGTTTGGGTCATAATTCAAGTCCGATTTATTAGCATCGAATTAGATATAGGGCTTCCAGTCAGGGGAAGGTCAAGTATCTTTCCAGATATATTGTTCTGAACGACGACGAGATCTACTTTTCTGCCTCGCGTGCCGCTGCGACGTAGCCTTCAAATTGGGCGGTCTTGATGAAGCCCGGAACAAGCGCCTCACCGATCACAAATGATGGTGTGCCATTAAAGCCAAGCGCCGCTGCCAATTCCATAGAGGTCTGAATGTGTTCGCTGATTTCAGGTGCATCCATGTCTGCGCGCAACTTATCCACATCAAGACCAATCTCGGCCGCGGCGTTAAGAATGCTTGCCTCTTCCGCTCGGCCCTGAAGACCCATCATCGCCCAATGGAATTCTTCGTATTTCCCTTGGTTGCGCGCCGCGAGTGCCGCACGGGCTGCAAATACGCTGCCTTCGCCCAAAATGGGCCATTCGCGGTACACGAGCCTAATGTCAGGATCAGCCGCCATAAGCGCTTGGATCTCTGGTTTTACCCGTTTGCAATATGGGCAATTGTAGTCAAAAAATTCGACGATAGTGACATCGCCATCGACGTTGCCGAGAACCGGCGCATTGGGATCACGCTCTAGGACATCACGGCGTGACGACATCAAAGCGACCGATTGATCAGCTTTCCTCGCGTCCTCTTGTGCCTCAAGTATTGCCGCCGCTTCCATCACAATCTGCGGGTTTTCGCGAATAGCCTGAAGGGCCAAGTCCTTGATATAATCTTCTGTAAAATCTTGCGCCACCAACGGTGTTGGCATGAGCATGGCCGCTGCCAAAATTATCACGCAACGTTTCATTCTAAATTCCCTTGCATTTGTTCGCTTTCGGTCCGTGATGCCTGCGTTTCGCGCATCCGTTCGGGCCACGTTGACTTGATATACCCAAGAATGTTCCAGATTTCCGCATCCGTTAGGCTGTCTGAAAATCCGGGCATGCCGCTATCGAAATCCATACCCTGTTCGGCCAACGCAGCCTTGCCGCCCAGCTTGGTATAGTTGAACAGTAATGCGTCGCCGTGATGCCACGTGTGGCCATCCTTGTCGTGCGGCGGCGCACGGAGCTTGCCGTCATCGCCGGGCGACCGCCAATCTGGCTGCCCTTCCAAATTGGCCCCATGGCATGACGCGCAGCTTGTTGCATAAAGCGCTTCACCTGCAGCAATATCGGCGGATGCTGGTTGCAGCGGAACTTGCGCTTGGGCTGCACCATTTTGGGCAAACCAGAGCGCTGCGACCCCAAGACCCAAAACAACGCCTGCGGTGCCAATAAATTTATTCATCCGATTGATCCATTAAATAAGTCGCCATCGCGATCCGATCCTCTTGTGTCATGAACCTTGTGCCCATTTGCACAACTTCGCCCATGCTTCCGCCGAAGGTATCACCACTGGGCGTGATCCCCGTTTGCAATGCGTAGCTCAGGCTGTCGACGTCCCATCCAGATGACACCAATGCGGCGCTTGTTATTGCGGGTGCCTTAGACCCGCCCGGCAATACATCGTTGCCTTGCATCCGGCCAGTATCGACCTTTCGCCCGCCCGCAATGTTGCGCTCAGTATGACATGCGGCGCAATGGGTTGCACCTTCAACCAGCTCGCGGCCTCGGTTCCAGATATCGCTTTGTCCTGAAACTAGGGTCGTGCGCGGCGCGTGCAGGAACGCTGCGCGCCACAATTTAAGACCGTCCCGTTCCGAAAACGGGAATGCCAGATCTGTCGCTGGCACAGGTTCACTTACGGGTGCCACGGTTTGAAATGCTGCCCAAAGATCCGCGATTTGTTGATCTGAAAAGTCTTGGTAAAAGGCATAGGTAAACACTGGGTAATATGGCACATCGTCAGGCGATAACCCTTGGCGAACAGCCTTGGCAAAGTCTTCTATTGCCCAATCCCCGATTCCAAAGTCTGGATCAGTGGTCAAATTGGCCGCATAAACTGTGCCGAACGGTGTTTCAAATCCGGTCCCCCCTGCCAAGGGCGGGCCACCGCCTTCAACATCGGTATGACAAGCAATACAGCCCGATGCGCGCGCAAGATATGCACCTGCGCCGACGTCACCTGTCAGTGCGATGGCTTCGACTGGTTTTGCGACGGGGTAAAGGCGCAGGCCGGTGATCCCGCCAGCGCCCGCCAGCATCAAGGCGACAACGCCCATTACGATTTTCCGCATCTGATTATTCTTCTGCGCGGAACTTGGTATGGCACGCCGAGCAGACCTGAGCGGACTGCGCGAACAATGTGCTCACGGATAAGGACGCAAGCGTTTCCAGCGTCTTTTCGGCCTCAACAGCGCCACCCATCATGCTCGTCGTGTCAGCGCCCATCATATCGGTTGTGTCACCACCCATCATGGATCCGCCGGCAGGCGTGCCCGCGCCCAACCCATTTTGCGCCGCAAGACCAAGCGCAGTCGCATAGGTTTCCAACTGAACTGCCAATGCGGAAAATTCTTCCCAATTCGTCCAGATTGCGTCCTTGGCAACAGAGGGTGCTGCGTTCATGCCTTCTGGGAACAACGCCAACATCGCGTCGCCCGAATGGGTCTGAAGAATAGCTGCGTAATCGCTTGTTCTCTCAGCATCATAGCCTTCTAGGCCGCGCATCATCGGTGCAATCGCTTTGGTCGCCTTGCCCATAGCGAGCATCCCATTCATGCGCTCAAGCAACATACCTGATGCCCCTTTATGGGCCACAGCTGTAGTTGCAAGCACAGCGATTGTCGCCGCGAAAGTGAAGGTCGTAAATTTCATTATATCGTCCTAATAAAGTGAGTCTGCCTGTCGCCGAAGTGGCGTTATATTTCGTCAGACGGTCACGATCGGGACGGGTGGGTCGCTGCCCAGCATGTGGCTATCGGCATTCACAACCAATGCAAAATTTAGTTGAGGCAATACCAGTCCAACTCTGGACGCGACCTGCCAATTATTGATGTCCATTGCTCCAGTGCAAGACGCACCACTATGACAATGTCCGGAGGCCTCTTTATCACCAGTGTCTTTGTGATCGTGATCCACGGCCATCATATCATGTGCGACATCCGGCTCACCCAGATGAGCCACATCAGGAACGAACGCAGTCACTGCCACGATGACTGTTAGGGACATAAAAATGTTCCTCCAAACGCGGGCAACAACCTCAGGCACTAGTTAATTCCATTCTCTCGTTGCAGCTCGCGCACATATGCCACGATGTAGTTAACGTCAGACTTCGTCAAACCCTCAACTGGTGGCATGTTGCCAAAGTTCCAGTGATGCGATTGCACGCCATTTTGTGCCGCACTCCAAAACGCCTGATCCCCGTGGTGACTTGGTTCATAGATTTTATGAACCAACGGTGGGGCAATTCCATTCTGACCCGCTGCATTTTCACCGTGACAGGCCGCACATGCCCCATCAAACACGTTTTTGCCGATCTGCGCATTTTCGGAAAACGTCGCCGGTATAGCAACGTTTGCAATTGCATCGCCTTGCACGATAGCGCTCGTGTCAGGCGTAGTCATGTCATGACCCACTGAAGTCTGGGCTGAGCCAAACAAAAGTACAGCGAGCCCAGCAAGAGGCACACCAATGATCACATAGGTCCATATCGACTTAAACATACGCATCGTTCCTTGAAAAATTAAATCAGTTTGACTTGTGTACCGATCGGTGACCGACCGTACACTTTTTCGATCTGCTCGTTGTACAGCCCGATACATCCGTTGGACGACTTTCGGCCAATCTTACGCGTGTCGGCAGTTCCATGAATACGGTAATAGGTCCAAGACAGATAAAGCGCGCGCGTTCCAAGCGGATTTGCGGGATCACCACCGGGGATCGTAGTCGGCCACTCAGGGTTGCGTTCACGCATTGACGGTGTTGGGGTCCAGCTTGGATTTTCACGTTTCTCGATCACCTCAGTATAGCCACGGCGCGTTAATTCGTCGGTCAACGGAACAGATGTCGGATAGACACGCATCTCGCCGTCGGCGGTCCAATGCTGTAGCACCCGTGTGATG
>Ga0209712_10001289_pt1 | contig 21612 bp, 16 predicted proteins | sample ArcOceMetagenome_FD_187443 | JGI IMG/M metagenome (GOLD analysis project Ga0209712, IMG submission 187443) | Marine eukaryotic phytoplankton communities from Arctic Ocean - Arctic Ocean - Greenland ARC118M Metagenome (SPAdes) (version 2) | ecosystem: Environmental > Aquatic > Marine > Oceanic...
TTCAGTAGCAGGAGCTTCTTCAGCAACAACTTCTTCAGTAGCAGGAGCTTCTTCAGCAACAACTTCTTCAGTAGCAGGAGCTTCTTCAGCAACAACTTCTTCAGCAGCAGCTTCCTCTACAATTGGTGCAGCTTCTTCAATAACTTCTTCAACAACAGGAACTGCAGCTGCAATTCTTGCTTCGTTTGCTGCTTTTTCAGCTTCAAATATTTTTGCTTTTTCAGCGTCCATAGCTTTTTCTAAGTCACTTTTCTTGGCATCAATTTTAGTTGATTTATCTTCGATCCATGCTTGGAATTTTGCTTCTGCTTGCTCCTCTGTTAACGCGCCCTTACGAACACCACCTACAAGGTGATTTTTTAGTAAGATCCCTTTGTATGATAAAATCGACTTAGCAGTATCAGTAGGTTGTGCTCCGTTTTGAAGCCATTGTACAGTACCATCAACGTTAATTTCGATTTTTGCAGGGTTGAAGTTTGGATTGTAAGTTCCTAATTTTTCAAGGTATTTACCGTCTCTTTTTGAACGGGCATCTGCAGCTACGATCCAATAAAAAGGTTTTCCTTTTTTACCGTGTCTTTGTAATCTTATTTTTACTGGCATAATAATTAATTTGTGAGGTTCTCGACCTCGGTTATTAATGAGTCGGCAAATATACTATATTTTTCCTTTATACAATCTTTTGTCTATTTTTTTTATACTTTTGAGTCCTACTGCAAAAACGATTACTATTTTGTGCCTAATATCAAAATTAAAATACTTTAGTTGTGAAAAACATTTATACTTTTTTTCTAATTACAGCCACATTGTTTGGTTGTCAAGACAATATTGAAACGAGCTTACCAGCTTTTCAGAGTTTAAAAAATGGAGATTTCCAATGGAAATCTACCATTTCTTCCGTAGTTGTTGATGCCACTGGCGTCACTACTTTTACGGGATCAGACGGTTTTGGGACCATTACGCTCCAAATACCTACTCTTGTTTTGGGTTCATATGAGTTGGGTTCTGCTTTTACAGCTACCGCCTCTTATTCTGATGACGGTTCTCAATACAGTACCACCAATGACGGTGTATCGAGTATTGTATATATCAGTGATGGTCTTATTTCTATAGAGGAGATAGATGAAACTGGAGCCATTACAGGTTCTTTTTATTTTAATGCCTACAATGCATCGGGATCTAATGTTGTTAACTTCTCAGAAGGGATTTTATACAAATTACCAGTTGCTAACCCGTAAGTTTGGCTCTTAGAGCTTACGAATTAGTAAATGCAGTGCCCAGCGGCACTGTTTTTTTTGTTCATAATTATTATCCATTTTGACTCTTCAAATTCTTAAATAGTTTTATATTTAGAATTCCGTTTTATACCAAAAAAATAGATGTATTTAATATTTGACACCGAAACTACCGGGCTGCCTAAGCGTTGGAACGCACCCATTACCGATACGGATAATTGGCCGCGTTGTATTCAAATTGCATGGCAATTACACGATGATATGGGGCGGTGTTTGGAGCATCAAGATTATTTAATTCACCCCGAGGGTTTTAATATTCCCTATGATGCAGAAAAGATTCATGGCATCTCTACAGAATTGGCTTCCGAACAAGGGCTTGGCCTATCGGAAGTACTAGATTTGTTTAACATAGCGCTTTCTAAAGCCACTTTTGTAGTGGGACAAAACGTAGGTTTTGATTTGAATATTATGGGCTGTGAATTTCACCGTCTTCAGCTTGATTCCCCTTTAAATCAACTTCCTATTTTAGACACCTGTACCGAAAAAACGGCTTCTATGTGTCAGATTCCTGGAGGTAGAGGGGGTAAATTCAAGTTACCCACCCTAACAGAACTACATCAATTTTTATTTAATAAACCTTTTGGAGAGGCGCATAATGCCACCGCCGATGTTGAGGCAACAACGCGTTGTTTTTTAGAACTCATACGACGTCAAGAATTTAGTATTGATCAACTCCAAGCTCCAAACGATTATTACCAACAGTTTCAGTCTGTCAATCAAAACTCAATTTTGCCAGCAGGGCTTAAGCATGTCAATCTCAAAGATCAATCCGCTAAAATAGCGTCGAGAATACAGCAAGAAAAAGAGTCTGTAACGCCCCAGTATATACCCACAGAAGTTCCAGAGGTTCTCAATGATGTGGAAGTTGTTCACCTTCATAACCACTCCCAGTTTTCGGTTTTACAATCTACGATAAGTGTAAAAAACCTAGTAGCAGCAGCATCGGATAATCAGATGCCTGCTGTGGCAATAACAGATCATGGTAATATGATGGGTGCCTTTCATTTTGTGAAGGAAATAGGCAACTATAACCGTGCGATTCGCCAGCAAAATCAGGAGGCATTAGACAAAGATGAGCCAGCAGAAGGGCTAGAAATTAAAGGAATCGTTGGTTGTGAGTTTTTTGTATGTGAAGACCACACTAATAAGTCACAAAAAGACAACGGCTATCAGGTTGTGTTTTTAGCCAAAACAAAAAAAGGATATCACAATTTAGTAAAAATGTCGTCTAAAGCTTACACCGATGGTTTTTACTATTTGCCAAGGATCGACCGAAGTATTGTTGAAACTTATAAAGAAGATCTTATTGTCCTAACAGGAAATTTATATGGTGAGGTTCCTTCAAAAATATTAAACGTTGGCGAGCGCCAAGCAGAAGAGGCTCTTTTGTGGTGGAAAGAAAAATTTGGAGCGGATTTGTACGTGGAGATTATGCGGCATCAACAAGAAGATGAGGATCGAGTTAATCCGGTACTCATTAGCATGGCCCAAAAGCATCAAATCAAATTGGTTGCGACCAACAACACCTATTATATCAATCAAGAAGATGCCAATGCACATGATATTTTACTATGTGTAAAGGATGGTGAAAAACAAGCCACTCCTATTGGTCGTGGTCGTGGGTATCGTTATGGACTCCCCAATCAAGAGTATTATTTTAAGTCCTCTGATGAAATGAAATCTCTTTTTAAAGATATTCCAGAGGCTATTATTAATATTCAAGAAGTTGTTGATAAAATTGAACCATTTGAGTTGGCGCGTGATGTTTTACTTCCAAAGTTTGATATCCCCACCTCATTTATTGACCCTGCCGATACGGCCGACAGTGGAAACCGTGGTGAAAATGCTTACTTAAGGCATTTAACTTATATAGGGGCCGAAAAGCGCTATGGCGAGCTTACCGATGCCATAAAAGAACGACTTGACTTTGAGCTAAAAACAATTGAAAATACGGGCTATCCTGGGTATTTTTTGATTGTAGAAGATTTTATACGAGTGGCTCGTTCCATGGATGTGTCGGTTGGACCCGGACGAGGATCTGCTGCGGGATCCGTGGTAGCATACTGTTTGTGGATTACCAATATTGACCCTATTAAATACGATTTACTTTTTGAGCGTTTCTTAAATCCAGACCGTGTGAGTATGCCGGATATTGATATCGATTTTGATGATGAAGGTCGTGGACGTGTGATGGACTATGTGATTAATAAATATGGGTCCAGTCAAGTGGCTCAAATTATTACGTACGGCACCATGGCTGCAAAGTCTTCCATCCGTGATACTGCTCGTGTTTTAGATTTACCTTTAGGAGATGCCGATCGAATTGCGAAGTTGATTCCTAATATGGCCAAGTTGAGTAAAATTTTCAACACTCCAGAAAAAGAATTAAAGGCCAAGTTTAGGGCAGAGGATATGGAGTTAATTAATCAGCTGCTTAATTTATCAGAAGGCGATGACCTTGAAGCGGAAACCATTAATCAAGCGCAGGTATTAGAAGGCTCACTAAGAAACACAGGGATTCACGCCTGTGGAGTGATTATTACGCCTAGTGATATTACAAATTATGTGCCGATAGCTACTGCTAAAGATTCGGACCTTTATGTGACTCAGTTTGATAACTCCGTTGTAGAAGATGCAGGTCTTCTAAAAATGGATTTCTTAGGACTGAAAACATTGACATTGATAAAAGACACGGTCAAAATTGTAAAGGCAAAGCATGATGTGACCTTAGATCCAGAAAATTTCCCTTTAGATGATGAGCTCACTTATGAGCTGTTTCAAAGAGGAGAAACGGTTGGAGTTTTTCAGTATGAATCACCTGGTATGCAGAAACATATGCGGGACTTAAAGCCCACTGTTTTTGCCGATTTAATTGCCATGAATGCCTTGTATAGACCAGGGCCTATTGAATACATACCCAGTTTTATTCGCCGTAAACAAGGGGATGAAGAGATTAGTTATGACCTTCCAGAAATGGAAGAGTATCTCAAGGAAACCTATGGAATTACAGTGTACCAAGAGCAAGTAATGTTGTTGTCGCAAAAGCTAGCAGACTTTACCAAAGGTGAGGCAGATGTACTGCGTAAGGCGATGGGTAAAAAGCAAATTTCTGTCCTCGATAAAATGAAACCTAAGTTTATCAATCAGGCTGCCGCCAAAGGGATGGCTTCCGATAAACTAGAGAAGATTTGGACGGATTGGGAAAAATTTGCAAGTTATGCCTTTAACAAATCGCACTCTACTTGTTATGCCTGGATTGCCTATCAAACGGCTTATTTAAAGGCGCATTACCCGGCTGAATATATGGCGGCAGTGTTGTCAAATAACATGAACGATATTAAGCAAGTTACTTTCTTCATGGAGGAATGCAAGCGCATGAAATTAAATGTTTTAGGGCCGGACGTTAACGAGAGTTATTATAAGTTTTCGGTCAACCAAAATAATGCCGTTCGGTTTGGAATGGGCGCCATTAAAGGGGTTGGTCATGGGGCTGTTAAAACCATTGTTGAAGAACGAAAAAATGAAGGGCCTTACAAATCAATTTTTGATCTGGCCAAACGAATAGACCTTAGAGCTGCTAATAAAAAAGCATTTGAAAACCTGGCTAATGCAGGTGGGTTTGATTGTTTTTCAAGTACCCATAGAGCCCAGTATTTTCAAGATGAAGGGGACGGGGTTACTTTTTTAGAGAAAACCATTAAATATGCCAATCGCTATCAAGAAAATAAAAACTCAGCACAGGTTAGCCTATTTGGTGAATCGAGTGATGTTCAGATTGACGAGCCTCTAATTCCACCCTGTGAACTATGGGGGACTATGGAGAAATTAGCGCGTGAAAAAGAAGTGGTTGGGATTTATATTTCTGGCCATCCCTTAGACGATTTTAAACTAGAAATGCAGAATTTTTGTAATGGCGATATTTCTGTTTTTCGGGATTTACCAGGGTTTTTAAACAAAGAAATTTCTTTTGGGGGCGTGGTGACGGATGTACAGCACCGCGTGAGCAAACAAGGTAAAGGTTGGGGTACGTTTGTTATAGAAGATTATATGAACAGCCATGAGTTTCGAATCTTTGGAGAAGAATACCTAAAGTTTAAACACTTTTTGATGCATAATAATTTTGTGTTTGTGCGAACCCTTATTAGAGAAGGTTGGACCAATCGCGAAACAGGTGCCAAAGGGGAGCCACGCCTGCAGTTTAATAGCTTTCAGCTACTGCATGATATCATGGAGTCCTATGCCAAGAAATTATCGATACAGTTAAATATAAAAGAAATCTCTGAAGAGAAAATACAGAGTCTAAAAGAGCTTCTACAAATGCACTCTGGGAATCATGCCCTTAAATTTGTGGTTTATGATGACGACGATGAATTGAAATTAGAAATGAGTAGTCGCTTACAAAAAATTAAAATATCCCAAGAGCTGTTAGAAGAGCTAAAATCTCAAGAGGTGTTTTACAAGTTAAATTAAAGAGGTATAATTTTGAACAATCTCAACATAGGAAAAACAAATCGCATAAGATTCGGATTCCTTAATTTTTTAATTAATTTTACATGTAGATAACAGTGTTATGGGTAAAGGATTATTAATACTTTTAGCAGTTTTTTCAGTAATCGCCTTGCTGAATTATTCATCACTTAAATTGATGAAACTGGAAGGAGTTAAAAAAGCAAAATTTAAGAAAGTATTCTTTTATTTTTATGGCTTGTTTTTAATCTTTATTGGAGTCGTTAATTGTATTGAAAAATCAGAGATAGATTTCTGGTTCTTAATTAACATTGCTCTGGGTGTTACTATCCTCATTGCGACTTATTTAGGTAAAATGGAAGAAAAAGCATCTCCTTAATCATAATTTTTTAAGGACACCACTTTTATAGAGTACGAATACACAAATTAATATAATTATAAATAGTTAAAAATAATAGCATGGCATTAGAAATAACAGACGCAAATTTTGAAGAAACAGTATTAAAAAGCACAAAGCCAGTATTGGTAGACTTTTGGGCAGCATGGTGCGGCCCGTGTCGAATGGTAGGACCTATTATTGAAGAAATTAGTACAGAATATGGTGATAAAGCCGTTGTAGGTAAAGTCGATGTAGATGCAAATCAAGAATTTGCTGCCAAATACGGCGTTCGAAATATCCCCACTGTATTGGTGTTTCAAAACGGTGAAGTTGTAGGCCGTCAAGTAGGAGTGTCTCCAAAAAACGTCTACACAGAAGCGATTGACGCCTTGCTATAATACGTACTTAAAAAAGATTATAAAAAAGGTTTGTCTTATTGGCAAACCTTTTTTAGTTTAGGACCTATGGATATTCAGAAAGAATTACAACAAGCCTCCGGGTTTTTAAATTTTGATTTGTTAGCTAAATCTATTGTAGAGGGCTTTATTTCTGGGATGCACAAAAGCCCATTTCATGGATTCTCAGCAGAATTTGCAGAACATAAAATTTACAATAACGGCGAGAGTACCCGTCACATCGATTGGAAGCTTTTTGCAAAGACAGATAAGCTATACACCAAGCGTTATGACGAAGAAACGAATTTACGCTGTCATTTGATTGTGGATAATAGCAGCTCTATGCATTATCCAAAGCAGCCGCAACAGGACATTAACCATCTCACTAAAATAAGTTTTTCTGCCCTTGCAGCTGCGGCAGTGATGCAGCTTTTAAAAAAGCAACGCGATGCTGTTGGTCTGAGTGTGTATTCGGATACGCTAGACTACTACGCGCCCGAAAAGGGGAGTGAGCGCCATCATCAAATGCTATTGGATTGTTTAGCCACAACAGCTACTCAAGCTCCAGAGTCAGCAGGGACCAAAACTTATGAGGTCTTACACCAAATTGCAGAAAAGCTACACCGCCGCTCTTTGATCTTTTTGTTTACGGACATGCTACAACCGGAACAAGAGGCGGATAAACTCTTTGAAGCATTACGACATTTAAAGCATAATAAGCATGAATTAGTGTTATTTCATGTTTATGATAAGACTACAGAATATAATTTCAAATTTGATAATGCCCCCAAACGTTTTGTGGATGTAGAGTCTGGAGCTGCAGTTGATGTACACCCAGAAGCGCTTCAGCAAAGCTATGAAGCAGCTATAGAGGCTTATTTCAAGGACTTACGCAGGACTTGTGGGCAGTACAAAATCAATTATGTAGGCGTTGATATTAAAGAAGGTTTTGATAAACTATTAACTACCTTTTTGGTGGAGCGTCAGAAATTCATTTAAATACACCTTTTAGTAAAAAATAAATCCAAAAACACTTGTGTTATGAAAAATGCAGTGTATATTTGCAACCGCAATAACGCAACGGTTTGGTAGTTCAGTTGGTTAGAATACCTGCCTGTCACGCAGGGGGTCGCGGGTTCGAGTCCCGTCCAGACCGCTAAGTATTTTTAACAAAATACAATAGTAAAAAAGATGTTGTGTTGTGATAATCAAACGATTATCCGTGGTTTGTGACAAAACCAGTGAGAAGCTTTCCTGAAAATGGAGGGCTTTTTTTATTTTTGCAACTTTCGCTTTCTAGTGGACAATATTTCATCTAAAAAGAAATAAACAAAAAAAGACTGCCTTTTCAGACAGCCTTATTTTTAATAATAGATTCTTTTAGCTTATTCTTTCTTTAAATCAAAAGTCTGACCCCCTACATTCAATTTAAAACCATTTTTTTCAGGATTAAATTGAATGCTTAATCCAGCTTCTATCATAGAAAACTCGCCACCACCTTCACTTTCTAATTGCAATGCTGGCTGTCCTTCAGCTTCAAGTACAAGAGTTCCATCATTTTCGGAAACCGTAATTTTCATAGGAAACTCTAAAGAGGAGTAATCCCCTAAATAACCAGTTAAAATTTCTACACTAGCACTAGTGTCTGTTGCTTTCCATTTATTATTATTTGAATTTACGTCTGGCAATACATAATCTGGGTCAATGACAACCTTTGCTAACTCTTCCTTAGAGTCATGCTGAAAGGTCCATGATGTATTTCTTTTCCATATTTCAACGGGAAGCGTGTGTCGGGTTACTGCGCCACTAACGGTCTCAAATTCAATGACTACTGGCATAGGCATCTGTTCTAGATTTTCAATTGTAATAATAGCTCCCTGAGTCGGGTCATTTTTCACGTATTTAACTTCTGTAATCGCTTGGTCTACTTTCCAGCTATTGATAAACCAACCTCTCCAAAACCACCTTAGATCTTCACCAGCTACATTTTCAATAGTTCTAAAAAAGTCGTCTGGAGTTGGGTGTTTATATGCCCAACGATCAATGTATGCTGTGAAAGCTTCGTCAAAACGCTCTTCGCCTAAAATGTGTTCGCGTAATATTGATAATCCAGCACTTGGCTTGTAATAGGCTAGAACGCCTAAGTTTCTTTCCTTTAAGTTATCTGGTGATGTGTATACTGCTTCCAGCTTATCATTAACTAATATACGAGAAAGTCTATGCATGTTTCGAACAGGTTCTTTATATTCTCCGTCATTGAATGCATCCGTACTAAGCGAGTTAATAAAAGTGTTGAACCCTTCGTCCATCCAAGCGTGTAAACGCTCGTTAGATCCCACGATCATTGGAAACCATATGTGTCCAAATTCGTGGTCTGTAACCCCCCATAAATCAGCTGTTTTTGATTCATAATGACAAAACACAATTCCAGGATATTCCATACCCCCTTCATTACCTGCAACGTTAATAGCTGCAGGGTAAGGGTATTCTAACCATTTTTCAGAATAATGTTCTATGGAAGCTTTTGTGTATTCTGTGGATCGTGTCCATGCGTCTTGCCCTACGCTTTCTACAGGATATGCAGACATCGCTAGAGATTTTTTTCCGCTAGGCAAATTAATACGTGCGGCGTCTAATATAAAAGCTGCTGAGGATGCCCAAGCAACATCTCTGGAGTTTTCAATTCTAAATTTCCATGTTAAAGTGGAAGCACCTATGGGGCGAGAACTTGACTTAGTCACTTCAGATTCGGAACGAATCATAACTGTGGCATCGCTAGCTTTTGCTTGTTTCAATCTATTTTGTTGTTCTTGTGTGTAAACTTCTGAAGGGTTTAAAAGGGCTCCTGAACAAACCACGATATGGCTTGATGGTGCTGTAATGTTTATATCAAAAGTTCCGTATTCTAAATAGAACTCTCCCGCACCAAGGTAAGGTAAGGTATTCCATCCAGTCACGTCATCATAAACGCACATTCTTGGGTACCATTGTGCAAGTGTAAAAATACGTCCGTTTTTAGTTTCAAGGACTCCCATTCTGTCCGAGCCATAATCTGGGGATATAAACGAAAAATCAATTTGTATTCCAACCGTACCACCATTAGCACTCAGTGCTTTTGGTAAGTTGACTTTCATTCGTGTATCTACAATTGAATAGGTTGTGTTTACAACGTTAGAACGCCGTCCTTTTTTGTAAACTAATTGAATGTTGTTAATGCCATAACCGCCGTCAAAACTTTGACCATTCGCGCCGTTTCGGCTGCCTCTTAAAGGAATAATAGCATTACCGCGTGAGTCTTGCTTGAACAAGTTTTGATCTAATTGCATCCACAAAAACTCAAGTTCATCAGGGCTGTTGTTTGTGTAAGTAATCGTTTCAGACCCAGAAATTTCTTTTGTGGTTTCATTTAAGTTAACGTCGATTGTGTAGTCGGCGCTATTTTGCCAATAAGCATGTCCTGGTTTTCCGCTAGCCGATCTTGTGGCTGTTCCGTTTTTGGAATAGAAGTCATGACCAAAGGCATCATTGTAGTTGTAGTTTGATTCTTCTTTTTCTTGTGCCATTAGAGCCGTTGACACAAAAAATAAACCACAAAATAAGGAGGTAATAAACTTGTTCATAGTGTTATATTTTATAAAATTATAGGACGAATTTAATATAAAATATAGAGTAATTATCAAATAAATTGTTAAATGCTATATGAGTACTAAAACAGTCCTTCTTTGTGATTCCATATGATAGAAATAAAAAGACCCAAGTATACAATTGAAACCATTAATTTTATAAAAGCCGAAGTTAAGAACCCTAATAGGCTTCCAAAAGCAGCTTTTAAAGCTGTTTTTGTGTTGGCTTTATTTACTAGTTCGCCAACAAATGCACCAATAAATGGGCCTAAAATAATTCCACCTGGAATAGGGGATAGTATACCTAAAACGAGCCCAATGGTGGTTCCAATCATTCCAGCTTTTGTGCCGCCAAACCGTTTCGTTCCCATTGCGGGGATGATATAGTCTAGCACCCAAATTAATATAGCTACTATAAGAGTTACAATGATGGTAGTTATACTAAGGTCAATATTGGGATTAAAATATAAAATTAAAAGCCCAGCCCAACCAGTTAAGGGGCCTGGAATAACAGGGAGAAAACTACCTATAAGTCCCAAAAGCATTAGAAGCCCCGCTAAAATGATTAATAATTGATCCATTTATTTTTGTATAAATTAAGTTTTACTCAATATTACAAAAATTTAACAGATTGTTAAAGCTATAAAAAAGTCATTTTGAGTCCAAATCATTATTTTTGTTAAAAATATTATTTTATGCAATCCCTTTCAGAACTTATAGAGCTAGTTAACCTAGACAAAATTAATGATCATACCTTTATAGGTAAAAATTATAAAGCCCCTTGGGGTCGTGTTTTTGGAGGTCAAGTTTTAGCCCAATCGTTACACGCGGCATACCAAACCGTTGCAGAAGATCGCTATGCGCATTCCATGCATGCTTATTTTATTTTGGGTGGAAATATCGATATTCCAATAAAGTATGAAGTTGACGTGATTAGAGATGGTGGTAGTTTTACTACACGACGAGTCGTCGCTTTTCAAAATGAAAAGCCCATATTTAATATGTCTGCCTCTTTTCAAATAAAACAACATGGGGTGGACCATCAAATTTCAATGCCCAATGTTTTCCCCCCTGAAGAATTAATGAACAGTCACGCGCAAATTGAGCAGTTCAAGGATGTGATTCCAGATACTTACAAGCGGTATAAGTCTTTTTTGCCAAAAATATTTGAATTTAAGCCGGTAGACAATATGTTAGCCAAGCTGGTAAAAAACAGTCCGCCTTTTGATAATATATGGTTTAAAACTTGTGAAAAAGTGGCTCAGAGTGTACCACTACAGCATCAGTTATTGGCCTATGCTTCTGACTACAATATCTTAAGACCTGCATCGATGCCTCACCGTGAGTTTTTAAATTCAAAAGAAGTCTTTTATACAAGCCTAGACCATGCAATTTGGTTTCATCGTGACTTTGATATCAGTGAATGGTTGTTATATACTATAGACAGTCCAAGCGCTTCAAATTCAAGAGGGTTCTCAAGAGGCAGTGTGTTTGATTCCAAAGGGAATTTAATAGCTTCTGTGGCACAAGAGGGGTTGATGCGAATTTTAAACCAGGGGGCAAAGCGAGGTACTATCTAGGAGATCCCAAATATCGAATTTGTTCTTTAAACACATCATATTCATCCCCTTTAGAGACTCGGTTTAGAGCCACAGAGACCACTTTAGAAACAGCGTCACTTTCAAAGCCAAGTCCAATAGTTAGCTTAGTTAAAAGTCTTACTTTTTGAGGAAATTTAATAGTATCTACATTCACCATCCGCGTTAGGTCATACAGCCGTTCTATTCGTTTTTCTAAGTTTGTTGGAGGGTTAATAGGGTGTGATTTGTAGTCTTTTAAAATTCTCGCGTACATTTCTTTCGAAATATCTAAATTTTGCGCTAGGCGATCTAGAAAATGTTTTTCCTCATCGCTTATAATATTGTCACTCATAGCAACTTTAACGATGGCTGCAAAATGATCTTGATTACGGGTGTTGAAACCACTACTGAATAAATCTAAAATTGTCATAGGGATAGAGTTTAGTGATAGTAAATTTACATTATTTTCTATAATAACAATAAAAATAACTGTTATGAGTCTCTTAAATTTAGCACAAAGACATTGTAATATCTTATATTTGCCAAAATTTTTATATTGAGTAAAAAAATTCTTTCTCAAAAATTTAAACAGTCTTTGATTCATCAAAAACTGAGTGATTTCGTATCCAATTCTAAAGAAAAACTACATTTTAAAGGCGCTTTAGGCTCGTCTTTAACTTTTTCAATTTCCACAATATTTAAGTCATCAGAGAGGCCTTTTTTATTGGTATTTGACACCAAAGAAGAGGCGGCTTATTACTTGAATGATTTTGAAATGCTATTGGATGACAAAGAAGTGTTGTTTTATCCAGGGAGCTACAGAAGACCTTATCAGATTGAAGACACTGACAATGCAAATGTTTTGCTCAGAGCTGAGGTTCTTGGTAGAATTAACTCCCAAAAAAAACCGGCCTTAATAGTCACCTATCCAGAAGCACTTTTTGAAAAAGTAGTTTCGAGAAAGCAACTTGAAAAGTCTACTTTCAAGGTGGCGGTTGGAGAAACACTTAATCTAGATTTTTTTAATGAGGTTCTTTTTGAATATCAATTTTCTAGAGTTGATTTTGTTACAGATCCGGGTGAGTTTTCTGTTCGTGGTGGTATTGTAGATGTATTTTCCTTTTCTAATGATGAACCCTATCGAATTGAGTTTTTTGGTGATGAGGTTGATAGCATCCGAACTTTTGATGTAGAGTCTCAACTTTCAATAAAGTCGGTTAAAAAGATTCAAATAATTCCTAATATTGAACATAAATTACTTAACGAAATTCGTCAGAGTTTTTTAGAATATATTTCTTCAAATACGGTGATCTTTACTAAGGATATACCAACCTTTTTAGCTGCAACAGATGTACTTCAACAGAAAGCAATAAAAGCGTATGCAGAACTTTCTTCAGCAATTAATCACAGTCGACCAGAAGATTTATTTTGTACCTCCGCTAATTTTAAATCTCAATTATTAGATTTTTCTGTCGTTGAGTTCGGATCAAATGCTGTTTTAGCGACAGGGCTAACTCAAAAAGTGGAGGTCCATGTTAGTCCACAACCGTCCTTCAATAAGCAATTTAATTTATTAATTGAAGACCTAAACACCCAACATGACTTAGGGTATCAAAATTATATATGTTGCTCTAATGCGCAGCAAGCGCAACGGTTTTACGATATTTTTGAAACTGTAGACCAGCAGGTTCATTGTCAAACAATAGTAATGTCTTTATATCAAGGCTTTGTAGATCACGATAAAAAGATAGTCTGTTATACAGATCACCAGATATTTGAGCGTTATCATAAATTCCATCTAAAAAACGGCTATGCTAAAAAGCAATCCATCACCCTCAAAGAATTAACAAAACTTGAAATAGGTGATTATATCACCCATATTGATCATGGGATTGGGAAATTTGGAGGTTTACAGAAAATTGATGTTGAGGGCAAAAAGCAAGAAGCCATAAAGTTGTTTTACGGCGAACGAGATGTATTGTATTTAAGCATTCATGCGCTTCATAAGATCACTAAGTTTAATGGGAAAGATGGCAAGCTCCCAAAAATATATAAGCTAGGAAGTAAGGCTTGGAAGGTTTTAAAACAAAAGACCAAGTTAAGAGTTAAAGAAGTGGCTTTTAATTTAATTAAACTATATGCTAAGCGTAAATTAGAAACAGGTTTTAGGTATAAACCGGACAGTTCGATGCAACTTGAACTAGAGGCTTCTTTTATGTATGAGGATACGCCTGATCAAGTCACCGCAACTGCTGATATCAAAGCGGATATGGAAAGTGAGCGTCCAATGGATCGATTGATTTGTGGTGATGTAGGTTTTGGTAAAACAGAGGTGGCGTTACGAGCTGCTTTTAAAGCGGTTGACAATGGAAAACAAGTCGCTATTCTGGTACCTACAACTATACTAGCATTTCAACATGCCAAGACATTCAAAGCCCGACTCAAGGAGTTTCCAGTTACCATTGATTATGTGAACAGATTCAAAAGCACCAAACAACGAAAAGAAGTATTGGAACAATTAGAGCTTGGGCAATTAGATATTATTATTGGAACGCATCAATTGGTCAATAAGTCAGTGAAGTTTAAAGATCTAGGGCTTCTCATTGTAGACGAAGAGCAAAAATTTGGAGTGGCCGTTAAAGAAAAACTCAAAACGCTTAAAGACAATGTGGATGTGCTAACACTGACAGCGACCCCTATTCCAAGAACCTTGCAGTTTAGTTTAATGGCAGCACGGGATTTATCTGTCATTACCACCCCGCCTCCTAACAGATATCCAATAGATAGTCAAGTAATTCGTTTGAGTGAAACGATCATTCGGGATGCAATTCATTATGAAATTCAGCGGTCAGGACAGGTTTATTTTATTCATAACCGTATTGAAAACATTAAAGAAGTGGCGGGGCTTATCCAGCGTTTAGTACCCGATGCAAAAATTCGTGTGGGTCATGGGCAGTTAGAAGGTCGTAAACTGGAACAACTCATGCTCGATTTTATGAACGGGGAGTTTGATGTACTGGTCAGTACTACTATTGTGGAAAGTGGGTTAGACGTCCCAAATGCCAATACGATTTTTATTAATAATGCCAATAATTTTGGATTGAGTGACTTGCATCAAATGCGTGGACGTGTAGGACGAAGTAACAAGAAAGCCTTTTGTTACTTCATTACTCCTGACTTTCATGCTATGACTGATGATGCGCGAAAGCGAATATCTGCTTTAGAACAATACACTGCCTTAGGGAGTGGATTTAATATTGCCATGAAAGATTTAGAAATTAGAGGAGCAGGTGATTTATTGGGAGGTGAACAAAGTGGTTTCATTAATGATATTGGTTTTGATACCTATCAGAAAATTCTTAATGAGGCCATTGAAGAACTCAAAGAAACAGAGTTTAAAAATGTATACAACGAAGATATAAATACTAAAGAATTTGTAAAAGAAGTAACTGTTGATACGGACTTTTCACTATTGTTTCCAGATGATTTTGTCAATAATATCACAGAGCGTTTGAGTCTCTACACACAGTTAAATTCATTGAAAACGGAACCTGAATTAGAGTTGTTTGAACGCGATTTAATGGATCGCTTTGGGGCTTTGCCAACTCAGGTAGTAGATCTTTTGGACAGTGTGCGTATTAAATGGTTGGCAACGACTTTAGGTTTTGAGAAAATAGTGATGAAACAAGACAGGCTTATCGGATATTTTATAAGTGATCAAGACAGTCGTTTCTATCAAAGTATTCATTTCTCTAAAGTACTACAATACGTTCAAGCGAATCCAAGATTATGCACTGTAAAAGAAAAGCAAATGCGCTTGGGGCTTCGACTTTTAATGAGTTTTCCAAATATCAAATCTGTTCAAGAAGGTCTAGAAGCGTTAAAGCCAATTCTTTCATAGGGTATTTAAGTTGTTAAAAACAAATAGCCCTAAAAGTGATAAAAAGCATTTTCGATATGTTCAATCTGAGATGTGTTTTTTGTTGCTACAATAGCGATAATATCAAATCGTACTTCTAAATCTAATTTGTGAGATAGTACATAGTGATCAACCGCTGTAATAATGCGTTGAATTTGTGCGGGTTTTAAAAATTCTTGTGGTGATCCAAAAGCTGAGGTACTTCGAGTTTTAACTTCCACTGCAATTAGCCAACCCTCTTTTTGAGCAACAATATCAACCTCTGCTTTTTGATAGCGGTAATTTCGGGCTAAGATTTTATACCCATTATGAGTTAAGTAGTTAGCCGCTGTTTGTTCTCCAGACAAGCCTCGGTTATAGGATTGGGACATTTGTTTAAGGGTTTCTCAGAATGAGACCCTAGTATGTGTTTTGGTCACATTGAGTTTAATGTGACGTCCAAAATAAAGCGCTCTGTTTTCTAGCTCGTGCCCTGCGGGAAATCCAAAAGCGACTGGAATATTAGTATCTTCTAGAATGTCTAAAATGAGTGCTTCAATGGTTTGCCCCCATTCGGGGTTGTTGGTTTTTAGCTTACTCATATCTCCAATAATTACTGCAGAACATTGTTTGAAATAACCAGCACGTTTCAAGCTTTGTAACTGCCGATCAATATGGTATTTGTATTCTCCAATTTCTTCAATAAAAATAACTTTTCCTTTGGTGTTCAAGCTGGTTTTACTTCCTAGTGTAGCCGTAAGTAATGATAAATTCCCACCAATAAGCTGTCCGGAGGCAATTCCTAGCTTATTATCTGTATGGCCTTTTATTTCATAGCTATCAAGCGTACCAAAAAGTGCTGATTTCAAGGTTTCAATTGAGGATTTTATGGCTTGCTCGTCCTCTGTTAAGTTAATACACATCATACCGTGTATGCTTTCATAACCTAAGTAGTTTAGCGTGGAATGTAAGACCGTGATATCTGAATACCCTACAATCCATTTTGGGAATTTTTTAAATCCTTCAAAATTGAGTTTATCAATAATTCGCAAGCTGCCATAACCGCCACGTGCACACCATATTGCTTTAATATTTGGTTGGTTTAATGCCCATTGAAAATCGCTAGCTCTCTCTGAATCTGATCCTGCAAAATGATTTGCTTTTGTTTCTATATGTTTTCCAAAGATCACCTCTAAGCCCCAACTATTCAGAAGTATTTTTGTTTTTTCAATGACTTCACTATCTTGTTTCAATACGCCTGCAGGAGCTATTACAGCAACAGTATCTCCAGTTTTTAAGTAAGCGGGGCGAATTATCTCAGAAACAGTATTAGTAATCATTTTTTTTGTTTTAGGGATCTGCCTAGGCAGATCATCTGTACGAGCAATCGATAACAGAAAAAGGCAGCAGATCAAAGATTTAAAAATCATTTTACAGGGCTTTTTGTAAAGATAAGAATTTCTCTAAAATTCTGTTTCTAATTCGAAGTAATATTATGTATTTTTGTGCTTATAAATATCACACAATGTCAAAACGTTTTACCATTACAGCCGCTTTACCTTACACTAATGGCCCCTTGCATATAGGGCACTTGGCAGGCGTTTATGTTCCTGCCGATATCTATGCCCGCTATTTGCGTTTAAAGGGTCATGATGTGGCTTTTATTTGTGGAAGTGACGAACATGGTGTGCCCATTACAATCAAAGCTAAAAAAGAAGGGGTTACTCCCCAAGATATTGTAGACCACTACAATGCAAATATTAAGGCCTCGTTTAAAGAATTTGGTATTTCGTTTGATAATTACTCACGAACCTCTGCAAAAATACATCACGAAACAGCTTCCGAATTTTTCACGACTCTTTATGGCAAAGGAGAATTTATTGAAGAGACAAATGCACAGTTGTATGATGCTGAAGCAGGGCAGTTCCTAGCCGATCGTTTTGTCGTAGGAACCTGTCCTAAGTGTGGGAATGAAGAAAGTTACGGCGACCAATGTGAAGCCTGTGGAACGTCTCATAATGCCACGGATCTTATAATGCCAAAATCAGCTATTACGGGAGCAACGCCCAGCTTAAAAGAAACAAAACACTGGTTTCTTCCGCTTGATAAACATGAAGCATTTTTAAAAGAATGGATCTTGGAAGGTCACAAGTCAGATTGGAAACCTAATGTTTACGGTCAATGTAAATCCTGGATTGATGATGGGTTACGTCCGCGAGCGGTTACTCGTGATTTAGATTGGGGGATCCCTGTCCCTGTCGAAGGTGCTGATGGAAAAGTTTTGTACGTGTGGTTTGACGCCCCTATAGGCTATATTTCTTCTACTAAAGAGTGGGCTCAAAGAGAAGGTAAAGACTGGGAGCCTTATTGGAAAGATAAAGACACTACTTTAGTCCATTTTATTGGTAAGGATAATATTGTATTTCACTGTATTATTTTTCCAGCCATGTTAAAAGCTGAAGGCAGTTATATCCTTCCAACTAATGTGCCTGCAAATGAATTTTTAAACCTTGAAGGTCAAAAATTATCTACGTCCAAAAACTGGGCGGTATGGCTACCAGATTATTTAAAAGAATTTCCTGAAAAGCAGGATGTCTTGCGTTACGTACTTACAGCAACAGCTCCTGAAACAAAAGACAATGATTTTACTTGGAAAGATTTTCAAGCTAGAAACAATAATGAATTAGTGGCTATCTTTGGTAACTTTATCAATAGAGTAGTGGTGTTGACTAATAAATATTATGTAGGAATCATTCCAACGCCTAATGAGTTTTTAGATGTAGATAAAGAAACTTTAAAAACACTTCAATCTTACCCTATAATCGTTTCAAAGTCTATTGAGCGTTATCGTTTTAGAGAAGCCAGTCAAGAACTTATGAATTTAGCGCGTCTTGGAAATAAGTATTTAGCGGATGCTGAACCTTGGAAAGTTATAAAAACAGCTCCAGAAAGGGTACAAACAATCATGTATGTAGCACTTCAAATTGCAGCAGCACTAGCGGTAGTATCCGAACCCTTGTTACCATTGACTTCTCAAAAGCTAAAAACAATGCTTAATTTGGAACCCCTTACATGGGCCGATATTGAAAGTGGAGATCCGCTATTGAAGTCTTCTCACCAAATTGGTGAGGCCCATTTATTATTTGCGAAAATTGAAGATACGGAAGTTGAATTCCAGTTAGAAAAATTAGCTCAAAGTAAGTTGGCTAATGAAATAGCAAATAAAGAAATAGAACCTCAAAAAAAAACAGTTTCTTTTGAAGATTTTTCAAAGTTAGACATTCGCGTAGGAACCATTATTGAGGCTCAGAAAATGCCAAAAGCAAAAAAACTTTTAGTGCTTCAGGTAGATACTGGTGTTGATGTTCGGACCATTGTGTCAGGGATTGCCGAGAGTTTTACAGCTGAAGAGGTTATTGGCAAACGCGTTACTGTATTAATAAACCTTACACCACGTGCCCTACGTGGGGTTGAAAGCCAAGGGATGATTTTAATGACTGAAACGGCCGAAGGAAATCTCGTATTTGTGAACCCTGATGCGACCCACGACACCACAAATGGTCTAAAAATTAGCTAGTTCAGTTCGACATTCAATATATAAGTTATAAATTTTGTTGAGACCTAAGGTTGTAGTACCTTTATCCTTCACCAATTGCATAGCTTTCATGGCGGGATCAAATATTACTTTAAAACAACTTTCATCTATATTAGGGGTGTCTATCTCAACCATCTCAAAAGCCCTTAACGATAGTCACGAAATAAGTGATACTACCAAAAAAAGAATCGTAGAGTTGGCGAAATTACATAATTACCAACCAAATAAAATTGCTGTAGGGCTTAAGTCTGGTAAAACCAATACCATTGCGGTGGTTATCCCTAGCGTGCAGAATAGTTTTTTCGCTCGTGCTTTGTATGGAATAGAGAGCATGATTTCGGACACTAATTTTAATATCATTGTGTGCTTAACCAAAGAGTCTCATGCCAAAGAAGTTGAGACTTTTAATATGTTATCTAATGGCGTTGTCGATGGTTTTATTGTCGCTGTTTGTGAAGAAACACAGAATTTACAAAACTATGATCATTTCACTAATGTGATAGATAATGGGAAAACGGTAGTCATGTTTGATAGAGTGATTGATTCTGTTGATTGTGGAAAAGTAACCACCAATGATTTCACAGCTTTATCTGAGGCCACTCAAAAACTAATTAGTTTAGAACGTAAGCAAATTATATTACTATCTACGATTCATAAGTTAAATGTTGGAAAGCAGCGTGCTCAAGGCTATGTAAAAGCCATGGAGGCTGCTGGCTTACCACCAATTTTGCTAGACTCAGATGATAAGCAAGCAGGGGCCGTCATGGGAGATTATTTAAAATCAAACGAGGTAGATGCCGTTATCGCGTTAGATACGGACGCTTCATTAGCTGCTTTAAAAGCCGTAAAGTCATCAGGGAAACAGATTCCAAAAGACATCGCAGTTATTGGCTATGTCAGCGAACGGATGGCTCATAACTTGACTCCTGAACTAACAACGATCAATCAGCACAGTTATACCATTGGTAATTCGGCAGCAACGATGATGGTAGAAGCGTTAAGAACCAAATCTAAAGAAATTAAGCATGTGGTGGTTAGTTCTACTTTAACGGTTCGAGACTCGTCTTAAAAAAACAAGCCCACGAAGTGAGCTTGTGATTATGTTTTAGGCATTTGTTTTTCCAAAAAGAAGTAATTCGTTTACCACGACTTCAGTAATATACTTTTTAATTCCGTCCTTGTCATCATAGCTTCGTGAGGTAAGCTTGCCTTCAATTGCAATTTCTTGACCTTTTTTTACATAGTTCTCAATGAGTTCAGCCGTTTTGTTCCAGGCTACAAGATTATGCCATTCTGTTTTGGTTTGTTTTTCTCCGCTAGCATCTTTATAAGATTCATTGGTAGCTAGAGAAAATTTAGCTAATTTTTTTCCACTATCTAAAGTGATTATTTCTGGGTCGTTACCCAAGTTTCCAATTAACTGTACTTTGTTTCTTAGTGTGTTCATAATTATTAATTTTAAGGTTATCACAGTTTCCTATCGAACGATTCGACTCTGCAAATATGCGATGTCGTTTAAGAATTAGTCGGTTAGTATCTATTTGATTTCGTTTGTAAACACTTGTAGTCGTTTGTAATTGAATAATTTACAGTACCTTTGTAAGCGTGTCCAATTAAAATAGATACCGAATGAAAAAGCAATGCCCAGAATGTGATGATTTAATTATTGGTCGAACAGATAAGAAGTTTTGTAGTGACGGTTGTCGGAATAGCTATAACAACCGTGTTAATAAAGATCAAAAAAACCTAATCCGTAATATTAATAACCGATTGCGTAAAAACTGGCGAATTTTAGAATCTCTGAATCCGCATCAAAAAACAAAGTCCACACGTGACAAGCTTACAGCTAAAGGATTTGACTTTAATTATTTTACCAGTATTTACACCACCAAGTCAGGAACCGTCTACTATTTTGTATATGATCAAGGATACTTGCCTTTAGAAAACGATTATTATGCATTGGTGAAAAGAGAATAGAGTCCTATTTATCATTTTATCGAAATACATGCCCGCTTATTACCTTAATAGTCCATTGGTTACTTTAGGCTTGTAGAATGTTTAAATCGTATATATATATTTGAGGTATGTAATTTAATATCTTACTTAAAAGTTAAATTGGTTAATTTTGAAAAGCACTACTTCGGTAGTGCTTTTTTTTTTAATTGAACCAAACGTATTCCCGCTTATTACCTCAATAGTCCATTGGTTACTTTAGGCTTGTAGAATGTTTAAATCGTATATATATTTGAGGTATGTAATTTAATATCTTACTTAAAAGTTAAATTGGTTAATTTTGAAAAGCACTACTTCGGTAGTGCTTTTTTTTTAATTGAACCAAACGTGCTCCCGCTTATTACCTCAATAGTCCATTGGTTACTTT
>Ga0209712_10001292_pt1 | contig 21573 bp, 13 predicted proteins | sample ArcOceMetagenome_FD_187443 | JGI IMG/M metagenome (GOLD analysis project Ga0209712, IMG submission 187443) | Marine eukaryotic phytoplankton communities from Arctic Ocean - Arctic Ocean - Greenland ARC118M Metagenome (SPAdes) (version 2) | ecosystem: Environmental > Aquatic > Marine > Oceanic...
CATCCATTTAATTTAAATCAGCTCTGGAACAAAAACATATCATATATATTTTCAATTATTAAATTACCCCAATAGTGGTATGTTGTAATCAACATAACATTGTATCTTTATAATCGATTCTATGGTCACACCTTCTCTCCATTAATTTCCTTCCATTTCAGATCTATTTTAACCAATAACCATCACCTACTACTCCATGAAATTTAATTATTTACACTTCTGTTGCATTCTACTATTATTACTTAATATTAGTTTTACCCAAGCCCAAACCTATGTTAACACAAGTGTTATCGGTGGTTCAAACAATGGTTCTTCTTGGAGCAATGCTTATGCTGATTTAGCGGCAGCTTTAGCTAATGCTAGCGCAGAAGAAGAGTTCTGGGTGGCTGAAGGTTCTTACTATCCAACTTCTGGATCTAATCGTGGAGTATCTTTTTCAGTATCCGTTCAAGGTGTTGAAATTTACGGAGGCTTTATAAGTGGACACACAAATTTAAATCAACGAGACTGGGTAAATAATCCTACTATTCTGAGTGGAGACATAGGTGAACCTAATCTCAAAACAGATAATTCTTATAGCATTTTTACTATTGCACAAACCGTTACGACCCTTACACTAGATGGGGTGACTGTTCAAGATGGGCATGGTAGTGCAGGCAGCGGAATAGGGGGAGGTATCTATATTAATGCCTACAGTACATCTACAGGAAGTACTCCTGTTTTCAATAATTGTATTTTCAAAGATAACTATGCATTGAGTTCAGGTGGTGCAATTTATGTAGAAGCAGGAAATGGAGGATTTGCATTTCCTGCATTTAATAATTGCACTTTTCATAATAACGAATCAGGTTCTAGTGGTGGAGCAGTTTATCATAGTGCTTACAACGGTAACATTTCAAGTACTTTTTCTTCATGTACTTTTTCCAATAATCTATCTGGGGCTTCAGGAGGAGCTATTTTCAACCATGGGGGTCTTGGTGGAAATGCTAATCCAGTTTTCAAACAATGCAATTTCGATAGTAATGTTTCGATAGAAAATGGTGGTGCAATCTATAACCTAGGAACTATCTCTAATGGGAATTCAAACCCGATTATTATCAATTGCCGATTTTATAATAATAGTGGTTATGCTGCTGGTGGCATTTATAATAATGGAACTAATACCGGGAACAGTAGTCCAACTATTACCAATTGTACCTTTGTCAATAATTATACAACTGATCCAGCTGGAAATGGTGGAGCTATTTATTGTAATGGAAGTCAAACAGGAAATTCGAGTGCAATTATTACCAATTGTCTTTTCTGGGGAAATGAAGCTCCTAATGGTTCAGAAGTAATTCGGTCAGTTGATGGAGCGCCTGTATTAAGTTATTGCCTCGTGGATACTACAAGTTGTATTGGAATTCAAAGTGGCCCAAACATCACTTGTGGAGCAGGCATGATCTATAATCAAATTCCGCTTTTCACTAACTTAGCAAGTGGTGATTTGAGCCTACTTTCTTCCAGCTCCCCTGCCGCTGACCAAGGACTCAATAGTGCCAATTCTGAACTTACAGATTTGATTGGTGCTGATCGAGTGAGCAATACGACAATTGACATTGGAGCTTATGAATTTGAAAACTTAGGTGCACTTCCAATTGAGTTAATTTCCTTCAGAGCAAATTATCAGCAAGACCGAGTGAGACTCTCTTGGGTCACAGCCAACGAAATCAATAATGAATATTTCACCATTCAGTATTCTGTTGATGGCGTCTATTTTCAAGATGTGGAAAATATAAATGGTGCTGAAAATAGTACTGTTATCCAATCTTATTTTGCTTTTCACCAACAACCTGCAAGTGGCATTAATTATTATCGATTGAAGCAAACTGACTTTGACGGAACGAGTTCACTTAGTAATATTGAAGCCGTAAAAGTTTTTGGTGGAAAAATGAATGCCTTTCCAAATCCTGTAATTAATGAGATAAATATTTCGTTCGCAGATTTTGAAAAAGGAAAAATTGACTTCGCGATTTATAATATTTATGGAAAAGAAATTTTCAGTCAGCAGGTAAATATTGAAGATAGCTTGCACATAATTAATTTAAGTGAGGTGGTTTCCTTTTTACCTGGAACATACTTTATCAAGATATTTAATGAAGCAAGTGAAATTTATGTTCATAAGTTTCAAAAAGTGGTGGACTGAGACTAGTGATGAGTTTATACCATCTTTGAAATTTATTTTATCTAAAAAAGGATCTGACTGGAATGAACCAGTCAGGTCCTTTTTTTTGCAAAAAACTCATCACTCACCATTAAATAACTCATTCAATCCCATTTCGATAATACATCAATATCCCACCAAAAATAGTAATCAAAGCAATTAACACCGTTGCCATGTTAATCGATTTTTTCATATAACTGACAAATAATTCAATCGACTCTCGATGTTCAGGATGTTGAGCAATGACTTCTTTCTCCATTTTTTCCTTATTAAAAAAGTGAGCCGAATTAAATTTAATATCATTTTGCACCAGCACTTTATAAGACTTAAATACTTTTACTCGAAAGTAAACATTCAAAAAAAGCATCGCCACAAATAACGTCACAACAATGGAAACTAATAATACAAACATATTTTTCTATCTATTTTTTATCAAAAAAAAATAAAGGTAATTAATTTGGTAAAATTAATATCCCCTACCGTACACATAAAAAATTACAACAATGAACTTAGAGATTGCTAAAATTTAGCTTCCAAAACAAATTCTCTTGGTATTTCTTAAAAGTGTGCAGTAGAAAAAACCCTTCCCTTTTCTGCCCTGTCACACAAATATGATTTTTTCGTAATATTTAAAAAAACCGCTTTTGTAGCTTTAGCAAAGGAATACAAATACAAAATTTTCATTTACACTAATCTTAAAAAACATTTTTTAACAAAAAAATCTATTACTCCAATTTAGATATTCTATACCTAAATTAAAACAGATAAGGTTTCTTCTTTATCAAAAAACGGTTATTATGAAAACACTTTACCCCCTGCTGTGTACAACTCTGCTTGTATGCTTATCCTTCAATTCATTTTCATTTTCTGAAAATAATTCAACTAATTTTTGTTCGCTAGACTGCAATGGTCAGGTCAATTTATCTTTACCCGAAACAGGTTTTGCTGTCGTCACTCCTAGTATGATGTCTTCCTCTTCTAGTTGTTCTGGAATACTGGAAGTTCATATCATGGATGCCAATGGCGTTGATATTGGTAACATCGTAGACTGCAATTTTGTTGGACAAATTTTGATGGTCTCCATAGTTCATCCTGCTTCTGGAAATAGTTGCTGGGGAAGTATCTTAGTCGAAGACAAACTAAAACCAACGATCAATTGTCTCGATATTGAGATTGATTGTAACGAAGATACCAGTCCGGCAAATACGGGAATTCCAAGTACCTCTGACAACTGCTTGGTTATACCTAACCCAACCTATATTGATGTGATGGAAAATCTAGATTGCGCCGATCCACAGTTCAAAGCAGTCATCAAAAGAACTTGGACAGTCACCGATATTAATGGAAATACCAATAGTTGCGAACAAAATATTTTTATAAAAAAGCTAAACATCGCACTAGTGATGTTTCCCCAAGCGATGACGGTTGATTGTAATAATCTAAACTTAGATCCATCGATCACCGGTGAACCGATGGTCAATGGAACTTCAATTGGAACCAGCTGTAATCTGACGTTTACAAATGTGGACGGAAACCCATTTCCAACTTGCGGAAGTGGTTATAAATTTATTCGAGAATGGATTGTGGTGGATTGGTGTACGGATGAAATTATAACTGGAAATCAAACTATTGAAATTACAGACACGACTCCACCGAGTATAATTTGTCCGAACGATTTCAGCACCAGTACATCGAGTAATGATTGTACTGGAAGTGTTATTTTGCCAATGCCAACGGTAAGTGATGATTGCTCCAACTACACCATTTCGGTTGATTTTGATTTTCCACTTTCAGGAAACATTTATTCTAACATTCCGACAGGTACACATCTCGTCACATACACCGCTACGGATGATTGTGGCAATACTTCTTCTTGCACCTTTAATGTGATCATCAAAGATTTGATTTCACCAATTGCGATTTGTGATAATACCACTCAAGTTTCTGTTGGTACAGATGGGACAGCACAAGTTTGTGCAATTACTTTTGATGATGGAAGTACAGACAATTGTGGCATTGATACTTTTTTAGTTCGAAAGATGGATGAGTCAGATTTTTCGGCTTGTGTCAATTTTGATTGTAGCGATGTGGGAGATACGGTGATGGTCGTTTTTCGAGTGATGGATGAATGTGGTAATTATAATGAGTGCATGGTCGAAGTTATTGTGGATGACAAACTTCCTCCAACCATTGAATGCCCTGATGATTTAACTATTGAATGTACCGAACTAGCTAACACTACTTTTACGCCTCCAACTTTAATGGATAATTGTGGTTTAGACTCGATGTATTTTATTGATGATTCTTCTGGTCTTAATCCTTGCAACATGACTGGAGTTATTTTACGAGAATGGTTTGCCATTGATTTGGGAGGACTCATTGATAGTTGTACTCAGACTTTAACGGTGGAAGATAATGCGCCGCCAGTTTTTACTTTCCCTGCAAATGATACCATTTCTTGTGCGACAACTTTTGACCCTAACATTACTGGACGACCAACGGTTACAGGTGGTTGCAATAATATCGTCGAAATAGTTCTTGACTCCCTTAGGCTGAATATAGCAGACTGTAAGGATAAACTTTTTATCACTTGGGGATTTTATGATAATTGTGCAGATACTTTTTTATTGGATAGTGCTATACAAATTATTCTTATTGCAGACTTGGAAGCGCCGATGATGACTTGCCAGGATACCATAAAAACTGACGATAATTTTGATAATTGCCAAAGCTTTTTTGGATTTATAGCTATAGCTTCCGATAGTTGCTCTGGAGTTGATACGATTACAAATGACTATATTCCATCTTTCACACCACTTGGATTTTCAGTTGCTGGCTTTTTTCCAGTAGGTGAAACGATCGTTACATTCAATGCTTCTGACTATTGTGGCAATGTAGCAACTTGCAAAACTCTGGTTATCGTCGAGGATATTACACCTCCAAACATTTTGATTCCAGATGCGGTAACCGTAGAAATGTCTTCCATTATTGGAACCATCACCATTGACATCAACGACTATCCAGATCAAATTTCTGCTTCGGATAATTGTTCTAATCCAACTCTTCTTATTTTAGATGAAACCACCCTTGACTTTGGAACAGTAGTTAGTTGTTCCAATTTCTCTGGAGATCATTATGATGACATGGTTACCGTCTCAGCAATTGACGCTGCTGGCAACATTAAAACCAGCAGCTCTACAATTCTTCGATATTATTGCCCTGATGGATTAGCATTAGCTGGAAAAATAATCACCGAACAAAGTGAACTGATCGATGATGTGATAGTAAAAATAATGTCCGCTCCAGATTCTATCATGAATTATTCGCCCAATGGATTTTACCAAACTGATGATTTGACGATGGGAAATAACTATGCCATCACTCCTTCAAAAAATACTAATCCATTAAATGGCGTCACAACTTATGATCTAGTGCTGATTTCAAAACACATCCTTGGAACTCAATTATTAGATTCTCCTTATAAAATTATCGCAGCAGATGCCAATCGCTCGGGGAGTTTGACCGCCTTGGATTTAGTGGCGTTGCGTTCCCTAATTTTGTTTTCGATTGATGAATTACCTAATAATAAATCATGGAGATTTGTAGATGCACATTATGAATTCGATAATCCTATGCAACCGCTTTCGGAAAATTTCCCTGAAAGCATGGAATGCTTAAATCTAACGAAAAGTGAATTAGGGATGGATTTCATCGGAATAAAAGTAGGTGATGTCAATGGAACAGCTTCTCCGAATAACGTTGTAACAACAGACACCCGAAATGAAGAAGGCGAAGTTATTTTGCAGACCAATAATATTTTATTAGAAAAAAATAAAGTATCACGGATTCCTATTTTTGCAAAAAACCTGGATGAAATTACTGGGTTTCAATTCACGCTTAATTTTGATTCTGATCAACTCGAGCTTCTAAACGTTGAAAAAAATATCTTAGAAAAAGAAAATTTTGGACTTAATTTTCAAGCAGAAGGAGCAATAACGTGTAGCTGGATTAAGGAGAACCAAAATGAAATCTCTTCACAAAACCCTTTATTTTATTTGAATTTTAAAGCTAAAAATGACTTGTATTTAGAAAATAATTTATGGATCAATTCCAAATATACACAGGCTGAAGCATATAATATAGATAATAAAATACATGCAATTGATTTATTATTTGAAGAAAATGATTCGGATTTAATTAGTGATTCGGATGAAGTTCTAGTATTCCAAAATCAACCGAATCCATTTACGACGTCCACCGAAATAAAATTTTATTTACCTCAATTCACAAATGTAGAACTTCAGATTTTAGATATTTCGGGAAAAGTCATCCACACCTACCACACGCAATCCACCAAAGGAATCCATCAAATTGATGTAGCTCAACACATTTTCCCTTCGCCAGGAATTTATCTTTACAGGTTGATTACTCCATCATTTTCGGCAAGCAGAAAAATGATCTTAATAAACTAAACATATACACTTCAAGATAAAACGCTTAACGCGCTAGCACGGCATTAACAATTTCAAGGTAGATCCCAAAGACTGATTATTTTTATTTTACCTAAATTATTGGCCGTGCGTTTTTATAACTTCAAAGCTCCCGCTTCGGAAAGTCACCGTCCATCCGAAGCAGGAGCTTCGGAGTTACTTTCCCTAAAAATGAAAAATAATATAAATCGAAGATGGCAATAAACTTTGAGTAACTTGACTATTATTTATTTCTGGATCAGTATTAAATTCCGATAAGTTTTCAAAAGTAGTTGTTTGTTTTCTTTCCACATTCAAATAATAAAATGCCGCTTCTGTTCCTAACATTAATTTTGGCGGCAAAGCATATTACACTCCTATTGCCAGTCCACCACCATTACCGACTTGATTATCCGCTATCACTACTTTGTCAAATCCTGAATTAAAAACCCTTTCGTCAAATATTTTTTTGGCAAAAAAACCAAAACAATAAAGCACATCCTTTTCTAAAAAGTGATTAATTTTATAAACTAAAATATATTCATCAAGTGAAGATATGTTGGTTAGTGTCCACAAAAATTGATACGCTCCGTTTTGAAACTTTACTTCCAAATCAAACGATTGAAACACTTCCTTCTTTTCGTTTTTACAAGAAAAAATAATAGACTTACAAACAGAAAAATAAATACAGGTAAGAGTTTTTTAGGAAACATAGCTAGATGGTTTTTCGAAACTTTATTTTTTCCTAAACTCACGCTCGTTTTTTTTGTTAAAAAAAAGAAAAATGATTCCTCTTTAAAACAAATTTTTTTCTTCAAAAAATCAAGTTCGTAAATTTTCCTTTTGTACTTTTAAACTTCTTATTTCAAAATTTATTTTTAAAAAATCAACTAATACCAAATATGAGAAAAATCTTAACCTTCGCATTTATAGCGTTCACTTTCGTATTTTCTTTTTCCCAAAAAAACTCCATCAATTATTTCCTACCTGATTGCGAATACGACGCTAAAATACCCACCCCCGAATCTGTCCTCGGATATCAAGTTGGCGAGTGGCATGCGAGTCATGACCAAGTGGTGATGTACTTGCGAGAATTAGCAAAAGCTTCGCCGCGCATCGTAATGAAAGAGTATGCGAGGAGTTACGAAAATCGACCGTTGTATCACCTTTACATTACTTCGGAAGCGAATCATGCTAACCTCGACGACCTCAAAAAAGAGCATTATAAATTATCACAACCTGACCAATCTGCGAAGCTAGATATTTCAAAAATGCCTTCCGTCGTTTATCAAGGATTTAGCATTCATGGAAATGAACCGAGTGGTGGAAATGCCAGCATGCTCGTTGCTTATCATTTGGCGGCCGGCAAATGCGCAGAAGTTAATGACATTTTAGATCATGTAATTATATTGTTAGATCCTGTTTATAATCCAGATGGATTTCATCGTTTTTCGACTTGGGCCAATTCTCACAAGAGTAAAAATATGTCCGCTGATCCCAATGATCGAGAATTCAATGAAGTTTTCCCAAGAGGTCGAACGAACCATTATTGGTTTGATTTGAATCGAGACTGGTTGCTTTTGGCACATCCTGAAAGTCGAGGTCGAGTGGCCAAGTTTCAAGAATGGAAACCCAACATTTTGACCGATCATCATGAAATGGGAACGAACCAAACTTTCTTTTTTATGCCTGGAATTCAAACTAGAATCCATCCACTAACGCCTAAAAAGAATCAAGAACTGACTGCCAAAATCGGAACGTTCCATGCTAAGGCTTTGGACAAAATTGGTTCCTTATATTTTACCGAAGAGCGCTACGACGATTATTATTACGGCAAAGGTTCGACCTATCCTGATGCCAATGGATCAGTTGGGATTTTGTTTGAGCAAGCGAGTTCGAGAGGACATTTGCAAGAGACGGATAATGGTTTGATGAGTTTTCCATTTACGATTCGCAACCAAACGACGACTGCGATGTCAACGCTTCGAGCTGCCGCAAGTATGCGGGAAGAGTTGTTAGATTACCAACGAGAATTTTATCAAACGGCGATCCAAGAAGCAAAAAAAGATACTCGTAAAGGTTATGTTTTTTCTGAACCAAAAGATAAAAGTAGATTGACTAACTTTGTCAATCTCCTACAAAAGCATGATATCCAAGTGCAAACTTTGCAGCAGAATATTTCAGCTGGCGGCAAGCAATTTGACCAAGCACATTCTTATTATGTTCCACTCGAACAACCTCAATATCGATTGATCAAATCGGTCTTTGATCCTATTTTTAAATTTGATGATAGTTTGTTTTACGATGTTTCTACGTTCACGCTTCCGATGGCCTACAATATTGACTATCAAGAAGTTACGGGCAAAAAAACTTTAACTGAAGCAATGCCATATTTAGGAAAACCGGAAGGAAAAGTGGTCGGTGGAAAAAGTGAATACGCTTATCTTTTTGAATGGAATGAATACTATGCCCCGAATGCTTTGAATGAATTATTGAGTAAAAATTTGATTGTAAAAGTAGGGACTCAGCAACTGAAAATCCAAACCTCGGAAGGCATGAAATTATTCGATTATGGTACCATTCAAATTCCGGTCAGCAATAATCAAAGAAAAACTTCTACTGAAGTTTTTGACCTCGTAAAAAAAGTAGCGAGTAAAAATCAATTGAAAATTTATGGCGTAAAAACTGGTTTGACTCCGATGGGAAGTGATTTGGGAAGTGGTGATTTTGAAGTTTTAGAAAAACCTGAAGTGCTCCTTTTGGTCGGCAGCGGAGTGAATAGCTATGATGCAGGTGAGGTGTGGCATTTGCTCGATCAGCGGTACGATATGCCCGTTACCAAAATGGATGTGAGCAGATTTAGTCGAGCAGATTTGAGTAGATATAATGTGATCGTAATGGTCGACGGAAGTTATAATAGTATATCTAGCCAGTCCGAAAAATTAAAAACTTGGGTACAAAAAGGGGGAACGTTGATTCCATTTAAAGGAGCGATTCGATGGACAAATTCAAAAGGTATTTCCAAGGTTACTTTTAAAAATGCTAGTGCTGATACAGCAAAAAACAAGGAGCGCAGACCTTACGAAAAACAAGGAGCAGATGCTGGAGCAGAGGTGATTGGAGGGGCTATCTTTGAAACGGAATTAGACTTGACGCATCCACTTGGTTTTGGATATCATCGCTCGAGTTTACCGATTTTCAGACGTGGAACACTTTTTCTTGAGCCTGCCAAAAACCCATATGCGACACCTTTAGTTTATACATCCACTCCACTTTTGAGTGGATATATTTCTAAGAAAAACTTAAAGACTGTGAGTAGTTCTGCTTCGATAGTCGTGAGTGGAATGGGTCGAGGAAAAGTCATCAACATGGCAGACAATACTAACTTCCGAGCATTTTGGTATGGAACAAATAAGTTATTTGCTAATGCTATTTTCTTCGGAAATATTATTGATGGAGGAACGGTGGAATAGGGAATTTTTTGAAGAACCAACACCCAACAAGGAATATCCAATTTCGAACCTTAGAAAATGTGAACCATTGTAAGAGAAAATTGGATACTGGATATTCCATGCTGAGTGTTGATTATTTGACTTTCGAAAATGGCTACGCTGCAATAAATCAACGTAGCCATTTTTCAATAAAATACTTTTCCTGAAAAAATATTACTCACATAATTCAGAGTATATCCTAGCAGCTTTTACCAAATCATCTTGGTTCTTTTTGATACCTCCTTCTGTACACATATCTTTCAAGTCAGCACAATCTCCAAAGTATTTTGCTAGTCCTTTTTTCCATAATAAAAATTGAGTGTCCTCAACTGACAATGGAAAATCGTCTATTGTTTTTTGGAAAGCGAACTCTGACTTCTCTTCTCCTAAGGAATGCGAATAAAATAGATTCAGAATTTTCGGTCGCTTATTTTGTTCTTAGTTTTTGCTTTGAAAGCATGAGTTTATCTGGATAAATGATTGATTTCAAAGGGAAAAATAAGGATAAAAGTAGTAGTGAAAATTCTGAATCTATTTAGTTCGCATTCCTAACTTACCAAAGCATAGTTATAATTAGCTGCTCGATAAACTCTTTTTGCTTTTTTATCATCAGCCTTCATATCTCCAGTTTTTTTCCAAAAATCCATTGCTGGCTGAAGTTTTGATTTAACTGCTTCCACTTTTTCAGTTGTGATTCCTTTTTTAAGTGTTGCAAAAGTTTCTTTTGTCAAGTCAAAGTACTTATCGAAATCTTTAGCAGTATCATGTTTTTTCAAAAAGTAAAGGTTACGATATTCTTGGTATCGAGCATAATCATACTTTTGGCGAACAATACTTCGTGTAGAATTCATCACACTATTCACCACAGTTTTTGCAAAATCATTTTTCAATTTATTTACTTGAGCATTATAATTTTTGCTTCGGCCTGAAGATTTTGAATACTTTCTTGTAGATAATTTACTACTCTAGGGAGAATTTCCTTCCGCCAAAATATTTCCATCTGGATCTACAATTTTGTAGCTACCATTTCCTTCAAAAGGAATCTCATACCAGTAAGAATGAGTAGTAGTTTCCTTTCCAGTCTTTTTATCTTTTGATTTTGATTTTGAAGAAGAATATTTTGGTTCCGCTCTTCCTGAACTAACATAACCTGTGTGAACAGAAACTCGAAGGTGGCCGTAGTCACTACCTGAACCACTCAACCTTTTGAAGCCATTCATTTTGACAGAACTAGCTAATTTTTGAGCGCTCAATCCTGCTTTTGAAATAGCAGAACCATAAACTCTTACAGAGTATGTTTGGTAATCATCCGCCAATTTTTCGGAAGGAAGACTTACATAATGAAATTGTACTTTTTTGTCTTTGATTTTTTGTCCCATACTTGAGAAAGAAAAAGATAAAAATAGAATTGAGATAAGTAGACTAAGAGTCTTCATTTTATAAATGTTTAGTTATTAAAATTATTTATTCAAACAACCTTATATGACTAAACTTATAAAAAGGTAAAGGCGAGAATATGTATTTTTTTCAAAAAAGAATTAAATCCATATTTATAAAATATAATCCAGCAGATGGATTTTCATTTTTATCATAAAAATTATTGCGGTGTATATAAAATACAAAAGCCTGATAATCTTTCGATTACCAGGCTTTTTTTTTGCGGAGGCAGGACCATTCTAATACTTGAAACTAGCGCAGATTCTAATTCCACACTTAGTACTTCCCTCTTTACTTTGATATATTCAGAGAGCCTAATTTTGCTTTAGGTTTTTTGAATAAGACAATTTTTTTGAAAAGTAAATAAATATTCATTGACTCCTCTTCAAAAAAACTATTATTCAATTCCATTGAATAATTACCAAGTTCTTCATCTAAAAAAAGGGTTTCAGTATTTATAGTTTCTCCAGATTCTGATGAAATAATTGTCTTGTCAAAACCAATTTTACTATGCTTCTCATTTAAGATTTTATTCATTCCTTTCAATTGATCTTCCTTGAAAGTATTATAAAGAAAAACCAATTCCTTGTGAGCATTAAAACCAAAGATATTTGAAGTATAGGATGAATAAGCAGACATTCCATTTTGAGTATGAAATTCCTTTTGAACTTTGGTGAGCCATTTTTTTTCTCCAGCAAAAGTTATTTTCCCAACGAGTAAATCGTCAGTTGCAAAACTATCAGGGGCATCTTTCCCTGTCCTCTTTTTTTTATATTGATACTCAGCAACAAAATAAAAAGACTGTTCGTCATCGTCAATCAGAAAATTAGTAAAATGATAAGGAAGAAAAGCTACTTTATTGTTTTTGCTTTTGTTGTCGCTTTTCCTTTTTTTATTTTTTTTACTTTGCTTGTTCTTTCTCTTTTTAATTATTTCAGGCAATGTCGTTTCGGGATCAAGCGGATAGCTTTTATGAAATTCCGTTTCTCCTGTTGAAGTATATTTTGAAAAGAATAAAGCAGGTTTGTCATCATTGCAAATTCCCACAAAGAATAATTCATTACTTTGAGAAAAGAATAAATTTCCATTTAAAAAATCTTTTGCACCTAAGTTAGTATCCATTTTTTGAAGACCTTCACTTTGGGTTACTTTGTACAAATGACTATAATGAGCTTGATCAGTATTTTTAAATAAATCACCAAGCTTCACTTGAATTTGCTCAATATTTGAAAAATCAGAAGATTCCTTAGCTAGAATATAAACTTGACCATTGTTATCAACTTCAAAATCCCAAACAAAAAGCTGTTCTTCCTTATACTTAATTTCTACTAATTTCTCAAAAACTAATTGAGCATTTTCGTCAAAAACAGCCAATTGAAATTGCTTTTTATTTCCTTTTTTATGGAGGTTCACAGAATGACAAAACGCTAGGAATTTTTTATTCCTACTCAATTTAAATCCCTCACTATCATAATTTTTTTTAGAAAAACCGATCATCCAAGTATTATCATTGAAGTCAAAATTGTAAAAATCCCTCAACTTATTTTCTTCAATCCCTTCTTCCAAATCTAGGAATTTCAAATTGACTGAATTCTTTCTCTTATCATGAGAATAAGCAATTAGCAAATCTTTATTTTCAAAATTGATCACCTCCTTGAAAATGATTGGATATTTTCCATCCTTCCACATCACAGGAATTTCTTTTTCTAATTGACAATTTTTGCTTATTTCATAGATACTATATTGTTTAATATAATTTCTATCCCAGTTTGAATAAAAGATACTTTTATCTGTCGAACCTAATAAAATTTGTTCGTAAAAAATTCTTTTGTTTTTTGCAGGAATAAACTCTTCCCCGAAAGAAATATCTTCCATTGTTGTTTGACTGCTTGCCTGAACAAGAATTAAAAGTGCAAGGAGTGTGAAAAAATTTTGTTTCATTTTGTTTATTCTTTTGCTCTGAAAAATACCTTTGGAATAAGTTAATTCATTTAGTAAAATCCCAATTAGTGCTTTGAACATTAACAGTACTGAAAGTATATTAAATACTAAGTAAAATTAATTTATTTATAGTCTTTTTCTTTGGAAGGCCTAATGGATAAGAAATATGATTTTCTTTGATCATAAGGAAAGCTAGAGGTTACTTTGAAATAAATACCTTTATTTATGATGGCTGCAAAATAATATTAGGAGGGTTTCGTAAAATGACAAAAGCCTGATAATCTTTCGATTACCAGGCTTTTTTTGTAGCGGGGGCAGGACTTGAACCTACGACCTTCGGGTTATGAGCCCGACGAGCTACCAACTGCTCCACCCCGCGATATTACCATTTCAATAACGACTAATAAGCTTTTTCTATTCATTAATAGCTGACTGCTCTGCGATATTGGAATGCAAAAGTAAAGTCTTTTTTTAATTAAACAAACAATTTGCTAATTATTTATAAAGTTAATTTTAAATAAATTATTTTTGCATCGCATTTGGATATTATTCCTTCACTATTTAGCATTTTCCGTATGAAAAAAATTCCTTTTTCTCCTCCTAAAATGGACAAAGCAATTATCGACGAAGTCGTGGCTACTCTGAATTCTGGATGGATTACGACTGGCCCTCGAACCAAAGCTCTTGAGAAGGAGGTAGAAAAATTAGCCCAAGTTCCTCGAGTGCTTTGTGTCAATTCCTGTACCGGAGGTTTGGAGTTAGTGATGAGATGGTTGGGCATTCAAGCAGGAGATGAAGTGATTGTTCCTGCCTTTACTTATTGCGCGACTGCCAATGTAGTTTTGCATTGTGGAGCTACACCTGTGATGGTTGATATCAAATCAGACGATTTCACGATGAACATGGAAGCGGTAAAAAATGCCATCACTCCAAAAACTAAAGCAATCGTTCCTGTCGATCTCGGTGGAATGCCGGTGGACTATGCGGAGCTTCTAAATTTGGTCAAGTCCGACGAAATCAAAAAGCAATTTCAACCTCGCACCGATCTTCAAAAACAATTAAATCGAATTGCCGTCATCACCGATGCCGCTCATTCTATCGGAGCCAATTATCTTGGTCAACCTGCGGCAAAGCAAGCTGATGTTACCGTCTTTTCTTTTCATGCAGTCAAAAATTTAACAACAGCAGAAGGTGGTGCAATCTGTTTGAACTTGCCTGACACTTTCTATGCGGATGAAATTTACACTAAGTTAAATACCAAAACGGTTCACGGTCAAACCAAAGATGCCTTAGCCAAATTCGGAAAAAACTCCTGGGAATATGATGTGGTTGAGGCAGGTTACAAATTCAATATGCCTGATGTTTTAGCCGCAATCGGTTTGGTGGAGATCAAACGATACCAAGCAGATACTTTGACCAAGCGTAAAATTATTTTTGATCTTTACACGCAACTTTTATCGAAGTATGATTGGGCAGAATTACCCGTTTACGAAACGGAGGAAAAAATTTCTTCCTACCATTTATATTTATTGCGGATTAAAAATGTTTCTTTGGAGCAGCGCAATGCCATCATCCAGCGTATTTTCGATGCAGGCGTTTCGGTCAATGTTCACTATAAACCATTACCTGAGTTAACACTCTATAAATCAATGGGTTACAAATCCGAAGACTATCCAGTTTCACTTGATACCTTTCACCGAGTGATTACTTTGCCTGTTTTTTACGATTTAGAAAAAGAACAATTGGAGCAAGTCGTGGAAGTAATTGCAGAGGCGGTGGAACATCAGCTACTCACAAATTATTTTAAAACATAAACATGACTTGTGAAAAGAATATTTGACATTTTATTTTCTGTAAGTGTATTGTTATTACTTTTTCCAATTTTGTTGATCATTGGAGTTTTGATTATTTTGGAATCGCGTGGTGGAATGTTTTTTTCTCAAAAAAGGATTGGAAAAAACGAACAAGCTTTTCAGATTTTAAAATTCAGGACCATGTTTTTGGACGCTGAAAAAAAAGGACAAATCACCGTTGGAGATCGAGATCCAAGAATTACGCGAGTTGGTTTTTCCTTGAGAAAATATAAGTTGGATGAGTTGCCGCAATTTTGGAATGTACTAATTGGAGAAATGAGTATCGTCGGTCCAAGACCAGAAGTACCTTATTATGTTAATTTTTATGATAAAAACCAAAGGCAAGTTTTCAAAGTAAAACCTGGAATTACCGATTACGCTTCGCTAAAATATTTTGACGAAAATGTATTATTGGGAAAAAGCGAAAATCCAGAACAAACTTATATCCAAGAAATCATGCCTCAAAAACTAGCACTCAATTTAGAGTATGTGAACCACCGTAATTTTTCTAAAGACTTAAAAATAGTTGGAAAAACAGCTTTGAAAATTTTTCAAAAAAGTAATCTATAACAATATATTTACGCAAATTCATTTTTTACTAAAAAAACAAAATGCAGCAAATTTCTCGTTGGGGAATATTAATTATTGACATTGGAATCATCGCCTTTTCGTTGGTACTCGCACACTTATTGCGATTCAATTTCAATATGCCAACGACTTTAGATTACGATAATTTGCTTTACGGAACACCCGTGATGATTGCGGTTCGAGTCCTTAGTTTTTTTATTTTTAAAACCTATGCGGGAATAATATTACATACCAGTATCGAAGATGCGCAACGAATTTTTTGGGCAGTCTTGAGTGGAAGTATTTTTATGGCGACGTTGGGTAACTTAGGTTTTTATTATTTGACTGGACATTTTGCGCTCCCCTACTCTATTTTAATTATTGACTTTTTGGTTTCTATTTTTATGCTGACTACTTATCGAGCGTTGGTAAAAATTCTATACATCGAATTTCGAAATGGAAAAAAGGATAAAAAATTCGTAGCAGTTTACGGCGCAGGCGAAACTGGAATTACCACCAAAATTGCTTTGGAAAGAGACATGGGGAATAAATTTTCCGTCAATGCATTTTTCGATAACAATAGTAATTATCGAAAAAAACGATTGCTGGGTGTTCCAATTTATCCTGGAAAATTTTTAGAAAGATACCTCCTCGCTAACCATCCCCAACTTTTAGTCATCGCTGATAACAATATATCTACGGATAAAAAACAAGAGATCATCGAACTCTGCTTGAAGTATAATGTCAAAGTCAGAAATGTTCCTCCAGTCGAAAAATGGATCAATGGCGAGCTCAGTTTGCAGCAAATCAAAGAAATCAAAATCGACGATTTATTAGAGCGTGATCCCATCCAATTAGACTGGGAAAATATCGAAAATCAACTCAAAAATAAAACGATTTTAATCACCGGCGCAGCAGGTTCCATCGGAAGTGAAATCGCTCGTCAAGTCCTGCGTTTCCATCCAAAACTTCTAGTACTTTTGGATCAAGCAGAAACGCCACTTTACGAACTCGACATCGAACTTAACAATACATTCCCGCATCTAATGCATGAAGTAGTCATTGGAGATATTCGCAACCACGAACGAATGCATAATGTTTTTAAATCTTTCCAACCTGACATCGTTTATCACGCGGCAGCTTACAAACATGTGCCAATGATGGAAGATAATCCTTCGGAAGCTATCCTCACCAACGTAGGTGGAACCAGCATCACAGCCAATTTATCCATAGAATTTCAAGTCGAAAAATTTGTTTTTGTCAGCACCGACAAAGCGGTCAATCCAACCAACATCATGGGAGCAAGCAAACGAATGTCTGAAATATATGTGCAATCTTTAAATAAATACCAACGCGATAACAATACATTTACAAAATTTATCACCACTCGTTTTGGAAATGTTTTAGGGAGTAATGGTTCCGTTATTCCTTTGTTCAAAAAACAAATTGCAGCAGGCGGACCAATCACCGTGACGCATCCTGAAATGACTCGATATTTCATGACGATTCCAGAAGCTTGTCAGTTAGTTTTGGAAGCAGGATGTATGGGAAAAGGAGGAGAAATTTATGTTTTCGACATGGGAAAATCTATCAAAATATTAGACCTTGCCAAGCGTATGGTTCGACTTTCAGGTTTGGAATTAGGAAAGGATATTCAGATCATTTTCACGGGTTTGCGACCTGGAGAAAAGTTGTACGAAGAGCTACTCAATCCTGCCGAAACAAGTTTACCAACTCATCATCAAAAAATTATGATTGCCACGGTTCGCGAATATGATTTTGAAAAAGTGAAAATTGTCGTCAAGGAACTCACTCATCTTTTTGGCAAACAAAACAATACTGACCTAGTAACGATTTTAAAAAAATATATTCCTGAGTATAAAAGTAACAACTCGATTTTTGAAAAACTTGATTAGTATTTTAGTTAAGTAAGTTCTTGGTCACGATTAATCATGAGTTTCAAGGACAAGGTTTTTTCGATAGTTTTTCTTGAAAAATCCTTGCGTAGCCTAGTTCTGGAAGAATTTTTTTAGGAAAAATAGCGGAAAAAGATGTTCTTAAAAACAGGATTAATTTTGTCTATGAACTTACTTATGAGCTAGAAGTGATAAATTTTGACGAGAGATACTCATCACCTCTAACTCATCACTAAAAAAATCACTTCGTATTCTCAATCACCTCTCTGATACTCTTCGCCACTTCCATAAATGCTTCATCTTTGTTTTCCCATTGCGAGATTGCAGTCAAATGTCCTGTTGCATTTTTAGGTACCATTTCTAATTCTGAAAAATTAAGACCATTAAAATCAAATGGACGCAAATAAATCGGAATCACTCGTTTCACTCGTTCACTCGAATCATTTCTCAACTCCATCGCCAAAGGAATTTCCTTTTCCCAAATGTAACTCGAAGCAATAAAATCTGCACTCACCAAAAATAAAATAATATCCGAATTTCGAAGATTATTCTTTATCGATTCGTCCCATTCATCACCTGCTTGAATTACTTTATCACTCCACGTTTCAATTTTTTCCAAACGCTTTAATGGAGCCAGATGAACGGCTAATTGATTCATAATTTCCGTGTCTTTATGAGAGTACGAAAAGAAAACTTTCAAAGGTCTTTGCGGTTGATCGTCCAACAATAATTCAAAATCATGAATGCGTAATCTTTTGCTTTGTGCTAAAGTTCCATCAGCTAATCGATTTGGAATGGATGGAATAAAAACAGTTTTTTTTCGATTCTCATTACAGAGCTTAAGGTAATTGACAAAGTCTTCACCATTAGTTGACACCTCCATCTTTTTCAACCAGCGAGGAGCATCTACTATCTCATATTTACCCGTCCAATTATTTGCACGATGATGTACATCTGAATAGGTGATTTTACTTTTTAGGTTTTTCTTTTCAGTTAGAGAAAATTCTAATCCAGCATCTTCTCTATGAATTTTCGCCAAATCTTTTTCATCTAATATCTCTGCAATGATGTGAAAAACTTCCTTTTGAATATCTCGTGCCGAAGCTGAAGGTTGTGCTCCAATGAGAAATACTCCATGTTCGTTATCCATTGATTGATCGTTAGCAGAATCTGACGCTTGCGAAGGCATGATCCCTTTAAACATTACCTTTGTTCCTTTTTTCTCAAAAAGAATTCCTTGCTTCCAGTAATATTTAGCATCTACATTTTGAGACATTCCATAAAAGAAAATCATCCGTTGCAACACTTTCCTAAAAAAATACAAAGGCAATCGAACATAATATGCTTTCTGTTGCAATCCACTTGCAGCTATCGCATAAAGGTCTTCCACAGGATGTGTTTCAGGCAAATATTGAGGCGCAACAAAAGTATCCGGCTCATCTATTTTTTCAAAAACAATTTCCATTTCTTTCATCAATGCCAACACCGTTTCTTCATCTAATCCTTTTTTCGCATTAATGTCTTTTTTAGAAAAAACGCCATCTCTAGCCCTTACTGTTTCATTTAAAATTTTATAAATTCCAGTCGTCACCCAAATCGGATCGAGGTAAACTGTATCATTTAAAATATCATCATCCCCGAAATAAATCACCAAACCAGAATTGTGCAACCACCTCGGCATCGTGTAAATTTCACTTTCGGTCAACTCCGATTCTATTCCCAAACATGCTTTCTCGAAGTCTTTAATTTTTATACTTTTCCCAATTCCTGAATATTTGAAAAAAGGATTTTTAGCATTCTTTTTTCCTCCCTTCGAAACTTCCACCACAGCATCTCTGATTTTTAACCAAGCGATTGATCTCTTTTGTTCTGCCTTTCTTTTTAGAATTTTATCAAAGCATTCTGACAAGTCATTACAAAAAGTATCGAAACTCCATTTGTATTTTGAGGCACCAGTTTTGGCAGCTTCATGCAAACTAATATGATGATCGCCAAAGATTTTATATTCATCAATCCAAGTCGTTGAAATTCTTTGCCGTTGATCTTTATCCACTTTGTTTTGCACAATCAAGATTGGACTGTCAGGTGCAAAATGACGAATATTATCCAACCAATATTTATAGTGATAATGTTGTAAATCTTCATTTTCATCATCTCGAACTTCAGTAGAAATGATATCATTCTTATTCGTGTCCGCTTCCCAAAGTAAAATGTAAACAGCAAAATTACTGAGGAACAATCGGAACGTTCCATGGTAATATTCTTGTCCTCCAAAGTCCCAAACATTAGCTGCGACTTTATCTTTTAAAGTTTTAAAAGCTGGCGAAACTTTTCCCTTGGGCAACCAACGATTGAGTCGAATGCCGTGAGTGGTTTCTCTTTTTTTATCGAGTTTTCCTGTTTCAAAATATTTACTGAGTTGAGTTTTTCCTGCGCCGCTGTTGCCTACGAAAATTAATTTTACGTCATCGATTTCTGGAGTGGATTTTATTGCTGTTTCCTCCCCAAAGAGTTCTTTGAAGCTTTTATCCCCGCCTAAAACGTCTCTTGCTTTTTCATCAAGGTCAGGTGAAATATTTCCACTTGGAATTTCTAGATTTGGTTGGATATCTATTTTTTGTCCAATATTGGAAGTAGCGTCATCTCGACTCATTCCTTCGAAGTAGGCACGGATTTGATGGATGTCGTTTGTTTGCCAGACTTCGGGGGGGCAGTCTGTAATCCGATTTCCAGTTAGATTTAATTTTTTAATTTTTTGCAAAGAAATAAGTGGCTCAACATTATTAATTATATTAAAAGCCAAATCTAGAGAAGTTAAATTTTCTAATCTAATCAATGGTTTAACATCATTGATTTGATTATTACCAAGATTAAGCTTTTCAATATTTTTTAAATTACCTAATCCATCTATTTTTGATATTTTATTATTAGAAAGGTGAATAGTATGTAGATAATGTAACCTTTTAATCGAAGATATATCAACTATCTTATTGACATTAAGTCCTACGTATTGCAAATTTAATAGAAATTGAATTGCTGAAATATCAAAAATTTCGTTTCCATCAAGGTCTAAATTCTGCAATTTCTTCAAGCTTTGAAGAGGCGATATATCTGAAATACTATTATGGGTAAGGTTTAGACCCCTTAGGTTGCTTAATTTTTGAAGAGATGAAATATCAGAAATATTATTATAACTTAAATCAATCTCTTCTAATTTTTTCAACTTTGAAATTGCACTTATATCTGAAATTGTCCAACTTAAATTTCCAGGATTCCCACCTATTCTTATTTTTTTTAAATTCTTTAAAAAGGAAATCTCTTTTGGGATTTCGCTCAAAAAATTAAATTCTCGATTAGGTTTTGAAATCTTCTTTTTCACTTTAGATTTTGAAGGTATCTCATAACCTTCATCTGTATTCATCAAATCCAACTCCTCCAACCACTCCATCTCAAATACCTCCTTCGGAATCTCCCTCAACCCACAATCACTAAGTACCAAAGTACCAGTCCTCTCCTTCATTTCCCTTTCAATAATTTCCATCGCCAATGGCGAAGTTGGTTCTTTGTAATTCATATCCAATATTGTTTATTTTGAAGTGGAAATATAATGAAAAATTGCATCTAAGTAACTGGTCAATATTAAATATAGTTTTTGACGGTCTATTTTTTCGCCATTTTCTCCAAAAAAATAATTCC
>Ga0209712_10001293_pt1 | contig 21570 bp, 26 predicted proteins | sample ArcOceMetagenome_FD_187443 | JGI IMG/M metagenome (GOLD analysis project Ga0209712, IMG submission 187443) | Marine eukaryotic phytoplankton communities from Arctic Ocean - Arctic Ocean - Greenland ARC118M Metagenome (SPAdes) (version 2) | ecosystem: Environmental > Aquatic > Marine > Oceanic...
AAGTTGAGAAGCTTGTGGACTTTTTTTTCGAGAGACATAAGGAGAAATTACAAAAAAATCCTTTTTTTATAATTTCAACACACACACACCTATTACATTGCAACGTCTGTGCCAACTTTTAGGCAACATGAATTTTTCTTAAACTACTGATTTTATATGTATTAAAAAGAGTTATGTGTCATAGTTTTGAAAAAGACATGTCAAAACCCGCAACGCATCAAAAGAATTCAGCTGCATCCAAAAGAAATAATACCCTATCATCAACTCTTGGCCGCACTGTCCTAGAGAGAATAAGTTTTAAACTTGTATCCCACCTGTATGCAATTTGGTTATTTAAAAATAATCCTGCATAAACACTGGCCGCATATTCGTCTGTAACTAACTCATCTCCAAAATAGAAATATTTAGCTTTAACATATTCAGAACCAATACTTATTCCAAAGTCCTTACTAAAAAAAGGAAACATATCATCACCATAAAACAAATCGGCAATTGATGAGGTTAAATCGAGACTTGCAGTAGTTAACTCATTTCCAAATACAAATCCGTAATTAAACATATAAAGAGGATATCTATAAAGCCCATTAAATGAATCTGCACCACCGGCTTTTAAGGCCCCATCTAGAAGAGTTGTTTTGTTTAATTTTCCATAATTTAACTTCGCTGTTATAAAAGTTTCATCTGTGAGGTAAAAACTTGAATTCAAAAAATTCTCGATACCAAGATAATGACTTCTATAAGGCTTATCGACTTCAAACCCAGACAGATCAACAAGATAAGAAAAATTTCTCATTTTTCTGACTAAACTTGTATCTTTTCTAATTGAAGCAAATGAAACTCTTAACTGTTTATATTCTTTTTTTGATAAGAAATCTCTTTCCTCTCTTTGTGAGTAAATAAAAGCATTCCTAAACCTCCAGGTGTTAGTTCCAGAGTTCATTTCAGCTCCGACATTACTAGCTTTATAGTTACTAACATCATCAAAGAAAGAACTATAAGAGTATGACTGTTGATTAGAGAGAAATAGTGACCAAAAATCTTTCCTATACGTATAAGAAAGACTACCGCCAAAGAGGCTTTCATTCTTGTATGAATAACTAGAAATATTTGCTTTGATTGAGTGGATATTTAAAGGATCATTGATAGAGGTTAGAATTTCAGTTGAAGTTAAACCACCAAAGGAAGCTGCATTAAAAATCAAAAATCTAGGAAGAAGATAATTAGCTCCATTATATTCTTGTGTTTTACTAGAAGGATTTATTTCTTTTATTTTAGTTTTTTTCTTAACTTCTATATAGGGTTTTATATTTAAGTTAACTGGGTTTATAGCCTTTTTCTTTCGCAGTGCTATCCTTGGACAACTTCCAAAATGAAGCTCTTCTATTACACACTTCCCTTTATTATCTTTTTTTAGCAATGAAATTGGGTACTCTGAATAGTAATCTTGTATTGAGTTATTCTTTAAGTTTAATATCTTCAAATGATGATTAGAGTTCTTTCTATTTCTACCTTTAATATTATTTGTGATGTAAACTAAAGTATCTTCTGTCTCACAGTAGCCGCTGCTTAAATTAGCATACTGAAGCTTGTCCATTTCACAAAACTTTTTACTAACAGGGCAGAAAGATTCAAACTTATTATTTTGTTCAATAAAATTTCTTCTGAACTCATAAAATGCTTCAGCTACCTTAGTACTACGGCATCTTATAAAAATGGAGTTAAGTGTAAAAGGCAATGAGCTAGATTTCTCTTTATATACACATCGTAAAAATCCCGGTTTCTGTTCTTCTAAATATTTAAGAAAAAATCCTCCCACCCAATATGCTGCACTTCCGTAGGGATAAACAAGGGGTTCATCTAAACAACTAAAAGAATCGCAGAATTCCGGATTCTTAAATGCTTTATAGACTTCCCACTTAATAATATCTTGATTCAGCCTTCCCTGCCCTGGTTCTACACTTTCCCACCATGTAGCAACACCCTCAGATAACCACCGTGGAGCAATCCCAGCAGGCTTCATGATCCCCCCAAAAATACTTCTAAGGTTATCAACCCAACCACTCGTCATATCTAAAGTGACAATATGAACATATTCATGAATTACTAGATTACCAATCCAATCATCGGTCAATCCGAGATAACTATGCTTTTCAGGTTCAAAATCTAGAAGCTCGATTAAGTTATATGGCATAACTTGTGCACTACCATTAGACATTTCAGCATAATCAGGAATCCTAATATGAACTCCTCCTTGGGGTTTGTAATTAAAATACTTATGGATTTTTTTTATTTTATTTTCTAATACAAATTTAGATCTGTTTAAGAATTTAGAGTTTATTTTGTTTTTACCGTAATGAAGAGTTATTTTAACATGGTCAATCAAGAGTGTTTCACTCACGTAATCAGAACTATCATTATAGTTATCACAAACCTTTGCACTCAAATGCTTGGTAAAAAAACTAAAAACGACAGTTAACCCGACTAATATTCTCAACATTAAAATTTCCTCTTAGAATTTCTTTTTAAAATCACCACTAGTATGCGACAATTGATGTCAAACTTAAATAAAATAAGAAAATATAAACACAAAGGAATTTCCAAATGAGAATTTTACAAAGAAAAAGTATTTTATTAGTAATGATCGTTATGTCTCTAGCTCTAACGGGATGTGCATCAAAATCTGAAAAGAGTGATGGAAGCAGCGCTGATAGTGCCGATAGTATGATGGCAGATGCAGGAGAGAATTTTAATCTAGAATTAAACGGAACTAGTGATGAAAATTCTGCAGGACCACTAAAGACGATCTTCTTTGACTTTAATTCATCATCTTTATCAACTTCAGGTAGAACAACTTTAGAAGAGAACGCAACTTTTTTAAAATTAACTGAGAATGTTGATATACAAATTGAAGGTCACGCAGACGAAAGAGGTGGTCATCAGTATAACTTAGCTTTAGGTGAAAGAAGAGCTAGAACTGTAAAAGATTATATTGTAGCTCTTGGTGTAAATGAAGCAAGAGTATCAATCATCTCTTACGGTAAAGAAAAGCCAACTTCATTTGGTCATGACGAAGAGTCTTGGTCAAAAAATCGTCGTGCAACTTTTGTTATCACTGCGAAATAGATAAATGATTAAAAGAATAACTTTAATAAGTTTATTTTTTATATTTACGTCGTGTGGTTTAACTACCACACGACCTAAATTAGACATGAGTTATGCCCAGGCAGCCTTTCTTGCTGCTAAAGAAGCCAAAGCAGAAATCTATTCATCCAATACTTTTAGAAAAGCTGAAATATATTATTTAAAAGCAAAATCCGCTTATAGAAGAAAATATTTCAATAAAGCTAAAAGCTACGCCCTACTTTGTAAAAAGTTTGCAGAACAAGCAGAATACGAAGCTGTAAAGAAAACAATACTAGCTGATTAATTTTTCTAATGATAAAATATTATCAAATTATCAAGGAAGAATTATGTATAAAATTGTAATCTTATTATCTATTTCACTAATTACTACATCTTGTTTTAAAACTGCTGAACAAATCAGAAGAGATAAGGTTGTAGACAACATGGAAATCCAAGTTAAACAATCATCTGGCCTAGTTGCCGATCTAACTATGCAAGTTAGTGACCTCCAGACAAGACTAGCAAGTGCTACTGGTCAACTTGAAGAAATTGATCATAAATCGACTACAAGAACCCAAGAAACGACACAAACATTTACTCAGACTATGGCTCAGCTATCGGAGCAAGTCAGTATTCTTAGCAAAGAAAATGTTCTGATAAAACAAAAGATAGCGGTACTATCTAAAGAGCTTGAGTCTCAAAAGAAGTTTATAACAAGAGTCACGGGTACATTAACTAAGATGACAGCCCCCTCAAAATCAAGTTCAGGTAGTAAACTTAAAACTGCCCACAAGGCATTTGAGAAGAATCACCAAAAGAAGGCTTTAAAGCTTTATCTGGCCATTCTTGATGAAAATAAAATAAATGCCAGACAGAAAAACCATGTTAGCTATAATATTGCTCTTCTCTATTCTTGGAAAAAGAAATACAACGAGTCTCTTGGATATTTTAGTCCTATTTATACAAATTGGCCTAAGAGTTCTTGGGCGCCTAGAGCTTTATTGCAAATCGCTCGAATTTTTAAAAAGCAAGGCAAGACTGAAGAAGCGAATGCCACTTATGAAGAAATAATTTCAAAATACAAAAAGTCATCACAAGCAAAAACTGCAAAAAAAGAGCTTAAATAATGTTTAAACTATTATCACTAACACTTCTCTTAAGCTCATGTACTCAGTTCGTGCAAAATACAGATGATGAATATTTTGATGTAATTGATAATAAGACAAAAAGTGAACATTTGAGCCTAATATTCTCTCATAATATAAATGGTGAAACTCATCCTTGTGGATGTAGAAGCTTTCCCCTTGGTGGACTTCCTCAAGTGGCAGGTGAATTACATGACTTACGAAAGAAATTACCTCTATTCTATGTTGATACTGGTGATGCATTTTTTCCAAGCACACAGGTACCAACTCTCCTAGAAAAGTCCCAACTCTTTACTGCAAGTAAGATTGCGGAATCTTTTGATAATAATGGACTCGATATTTTTCTTCCAGGTGACCAAGACTTTGCTTACGGTGAAAACTTTCTGGCTGATATATCTAAAAAACATAAGTTTAAATTTATCATAAGTAATTTAAAGGCTCATTCAAAAATAAAACATCAAAAGTGGATAGCAAAAAAATTCGGAAACCAAAATATTGTTTTCCTTGGTATTTTAGAACCAAGTCTTCTCTCTTTGAAATATAGGGATCTCCTAGCTTCTCCCTATATTAGTGTGAAAAAAACATTGCAAGAAATTACAGAGAAGCTTGGTAGCTTAAAAGATCTTAGGATTGTTTTGTTATCTCATAGTGGAATGGATTTTGATAAAAAGTTTGCAGCTCTTTTCCCTCAAATTGATTGGATTATAGGATCCCATAGTCAGGCTTTTACTCAGCTAACAATAGATGTTGGGGATACAAAGATTGTTCAAGTCCTATCTAGGAACCATTACTTAGGTCATATAAAGATTGCAGCTAATAGTAAAGCGTCAGACTCATTTAAAGTAATAGAAGTTCGTGATGAATTAAAAGACAAATGGAAAAAGAATAAGATGCTAACTTGGTTAGATGATTATAAAACGAGTCTAGATAAAATCCAACTTGAAGAACAAAAGCTTATGACTACTGACTCAGGTATTTTTAGCCATAAAGCAAACACAGCTGCAAGTTGTATAGAGTGCCACAAAGATCAATCAGAATTTTGGCAAGGAACAGCTCACTCTATAGCTTATGTCACTTTAGAGAATGCAAAATCTGGAAACAACCCAACTTGTATTGGATGTCATAGCTTAAATTATAAAAAACTTAATGGATTTCAAAATACAGATGACATGGTTTTATCAAGTAAGAATCTAGATAAATATTGGAAAGAATGGGAGACAAATGTTCATCCGATAAAATCAGTTAGAAAACTAAGTAGTAAAAAGATCAGGTCTCACTCTGAAAAATGGATGAAACTTGATGAAAAAAATGAAGTCACACATAACTTTGCAAACGTTCAATGCTTAAACTGTCATGACAAAGCTGGAGATCATCCTTTTGAAATGGATGATGAGGTAAAGAAGACAACTAACTACATGTCCAAGTGTCTAAAATGTCACACTAATGATCAGTCACCGCAGTGGTATAGTAAAAATGACAAAGGTATTGCCACAACTGTGAATAAAGCATATGTTTCTGGAATTATTAAGAAAATAGCGTGTCCTAAGCGCCGCGAGTAAGCAAGTTACATAGATTATGGGTAAAACAATATTAGGTATTGAAACAAGTTGTGATGACACTTCAGTGTGCATTTTAAAAGAGACGGATTCATATCCCAAAATTCTTGCGCTTAAAAGCTTTGAACAAATTGATCTTCTAAAAAAATGGGGCGGTGTTGTTCCTGAAATTGCAGCTCGTAATCATCTAAAAAAAATAACTCCACTTCTTGATGAAGTATTTGAAGAAGCAAATTTAACTCCAAAAGATATTGATGTAATAGGTGTTACTACGCATCCAGGTTTACTTGGTCCACTTCTAACAGGCCTAAATGCTGCGAAAACACTAGCTCTTCTCTATCAAAAACCAATTGTTCCAGTAAATCATCTCTTTGCTCATTTAGAAGCAATTCATTTAACGCAAAAAGTTCAATACCCATATATGGGATTATTAATTAGTGGTGGCCACTCAATTTATTTTTGGGTTGAATCAGAACTGAAGTTTAAAGTCATCGGATCTACTATAGATGATGCAGCTGGTGAAGCCTTTGATAAAGGTGGAAAGTTGATGGGTCTAGGCTACCCTGCTGGAAAAACAATAGATGATCTTGCAAAGACAGGAGATAAATCTAAATTTGATTTTCCAATTGGATTAAAATCAAGTGCAGATGCTAGACTTAGTTTTTCAGGTTTAAAAACTTCAATGAGATTAAGACTAGAAAAAAATCCAGAACTTCTTGAATCTCCAAATCCAGATCTATGTGCTTCATATCAAGATGCAATAGTGAAAGCATTACTGCTTAAAGCTAGATATGCCATAAAATCAATTAAAGAAAAGTTTAATGTGAAAAACTTCCCAATTGTTATTGGTGGTGGTGTTGCCTGCAACAGCGCAATTCGATCAGCATTTACTGAGAAGCATACTAATGTTCATATTGTTGAACCACACTACTGTACAGACAATGGAGCAATGATAGCAAACTACACTCTAAGAATACAGGAACACGCCATACCCTTCCCGGAATGCTTAGAACTCGACTCTAGAGGAAGATTTATAAATAAAAAGGATTTCGTATAATGGCAATTTTACCAAAGGCCGACAAAGAACTTGGGCAACATTTTCTAAGAGATCAAAATGTAATAACAAAAATCACAGAAGATTATAAAGATGTGGCCGACGTTATAATTGAAGTTGGTCCAGGCCCCGCGATACTATCTCAACACTTAGTTAAATATGATTTACCTTTCTACTTTATTGAAAAAGATATTCGTTTTTCTGAACAACTAGATCCAATAGTACCAGAAGAAAATAGAATATATGCGGATGCAGTAAAATTCAATTGGCCTGAGTTTATAAAGCAACACGATCTGCAAGATAAAAAGATATGGTTAGTTTCAAACCTTCCATATAATGTTAGCTCCCCTTTATTTTTCTCTTTCGTTCAAGTGCCACAAATTAAATATATGACTTTAATGTTTCAAAAAGAAGTTGGTGAAAAAACTTATAATCGCGAACATCAAAAGAATCAAATGAGTAGTATTCTCTCAATTGCTTTAAATTTCTTTGAGACTAAACAGCTTATAAAGGTATCTCCAGGAGCCTTCACCCCTCCACCAAAAGTTGATTCTGTAGTTGTTTCATATTCAAGGCACGAAAACCCTGTTGTTCCTCTTAGTGAATATAAAAAGTATGAAACTTTTTTAAGATCTACTTTTCAACAAAGACGTAAACAAATTGGTTCTGTTTTAAGAAGTGCTGTTCCTAAAGAGAAAAAAGATGATTTTTTTAAAAATGCAGATGTTCTACCTACACTTCGTGCAGAAGCATTGAAACTAGAACAAATCTATGCTCTCTATAAAAGCTTTAAGGATATTCAGTAGTGAGAACCCTTTTAATATTAATACTTTTTCCCTCAATGGCGTTTGCAAATATATCTGAATTTTTTGGTGCTAGTGCGACGACGATGGGAATTGCCAATCAATCTAATTTTAATCCTGATGATCCTGCCAATAATATTTATAATGCATCAATTTTAGCTAATTCAGAAGATAACAGTTTTTCATTCAATCAATATGCAATCGATACGAATTTTAAGAGCATTGATGACATAATAGTAACTAGTCCTATTAACTCTGGAGAAACTACAGATCAGTCTGGAAGTGTAGACACAAATTATAATAATCAATATTTAAATAGTATGCACGGAAGTTTTAAAATCTTTAAGGCCTTAAAAGTAAAACTTAATATCTCTTTCATCATACCTATGGAGAAAGTAGTTGAGGCCAATACTGGTGACCCCTATCGCCCTGAGTACGTTATGTACCGAGCTCGGTTTACAAGACTGATTAGTTACTTTACTTATGCTCAGCAATTACAAAAATTCTCTTATTCAATTGGTGTTATGACTGGTATTCAATCAAATGGTGAAACATATGTCGTTGCTCGTGATAGCGGTTCTTCGAATCCGACATCTGGAAAAATGCAGTTCAATGCAAAACCTAGTACTGCTTTAAACTTTTCAATTTCAAAAGATCACAGCTGGGGAAAAACTTATTTTTCTTTTCAAGATGAGATGAAATCTAATCTTAAAAATACGGCCAGCGGTTACACTCCAATTGGAGCATCAAGCCTAAAGTACAGCTGGGACTTAAGTACGATGCTTTACTATGATCCAAGAGTCATAAGGATGGGTCTTAATAAAAAGAACTTGATAATCAGTGTTGAGTATCAAGATTGGTCTGGTTACGAGACTCCTATTCTAAATATGAAAAGTAATGGAGGGATATTAATTTCAAGTGAAGGTGTTGAGAACTTTAAAACTCGAAATATTATCATTCCTAAAATAGCTTATACCCTCTCTGACTTTTCAGTAGGATTAAGCTATAGGCAATCACCTCTAGATCTTATCGATGGGGCCAGTGGAAATTCAGTAGACGTTGACACTACGATCATATCCTTTGGTCATAACTATAAATTTAACGCCCTAGAACAAGATTTTAACTTTTCAACTGCATTTCAATACCATGACTTAAAAACAACTAAGATTACTAAAGATCAAAATCGAGAAAACGGTGACGCTAGTGGTAATAAAATTGGATTTCCGGAGTATAAAGCAGGTGGATCTATTTACGCTTTGAGTTTTGGGCTAAATTGGGTAATATAATTTTATGAGCGGTATCAAACTAATTTCACATAATAAAAAAGCTAGATATGACTACTTCCTAGAGGATTGTTATGAAGCGGGCCTTGTTCTTCAAGGAACAGAAGTTAAATCGCTTCGTGCTGGAAAATGCACTATGGGTGAAGCTTATTGCACAGTTGATGAGCGCGGTGAAGTTTGGGTCCATCAATTAAAGATTGCACCGTATGAATTTGGAACTTATGCCAACCATGCAGAAGATAGAAAAAGAAAATTACTTTTAAATGAATCTGAAATCAAGCAAATCGTAAAGACTTTAGCAACCAAAGGCTTAACTCTTGTCCCTACAAAGGTTTACTTCAAAGGTGCACGTGTAAAAATAGAGATCTATACCGCTAAGGGGAAAAAGACTTACGATAAGCGTGAAGCTAGTGCTAAAAAAGATGTTGAAAGAAAGATTCAACAAGGGAAATACGAATAATTCATTGAAAAATCAGGTACTTATGTTTTTCAACTTGCCACATCATTAATCTATCTGATATCAAGAATATATTAAAACGATTTCTTTCAAAGGTGTAAAATGCAAGGTCAAGTTCATACAATCTTTCCTCTAAATTCTGAAAAAACATTTACTGAAGATCAAGCAATAGAACTTATTAACTTATTTATGGCCGTTACTTTGAAAGCAAAAAATACAGTTCAAAGCTTAAACTCACAAATTGAATATCATAAAGCTCAACCACATGAAGCAAACATGATTCAAGAAAGACTAAACACTGAAATTCAAAAATGGTCTGACAAAATGAGAAGACTTGGTGGTACGCCGCTAGCTCTTTATAAAGTGAAAATTCCAGCAGCGAAAGGTTTCTTTATATGGGAATTTCCTTCAGCTGATATTGAATATCATATATAAAAAATCAAATTATAATAATGAAATCTTAATTTAATTCTCAGGCAATTTCTTGATCCCAAGTTTATATTTGTAATATGGAAAAAAGCCAACACGTTGATGATAGCCAAGATATTCTTAATATTTACAATGAAATTTTAGCTTCAAAGTACCAAGTAACAAGTCTCCTAAATTCAAAAGATCTGCAGTCAAAACTCTCTGAGTCTATTTATGACGCTATCCTATTAGATATAAAAATGCCGGAAATCTCTGGGGCCGATGCAATTAAAATAATTCGAGATGATTCAAACAATAAAAATACACAAATCTTTATTCTTAGTGCTGATGATAGCTCTAGGACTACAGTTAAGTTTCTTAAAGAGGGGATCTCTGACTATCTAACTAAAAAAATGAAAGAAGAGGAAATTATTATTCGTATTAAGAATGGAATTTCTAAATTAAACAACAGACATGAATTCAAAAAAGGTAATCTTTCTCTAAATAAATATCACTTAAGAGTTGATGTTAATGAAAAAGAAATCCCTCTCACATTAATTGAATACAAACTTTTACTATTCATAATAGAGAATGATGGAAAAATAGCCTCAAGAGAAGAGACAATGAAATATGTTTGGGGAAAAGAGTTAATCTCTAAAAATGTTCTAAACACTCACCTATTTAATTTAAAACAAAAACTTGAAGAATGGAATTTTGAAATAAAAAGTATTCGTTTTAGAGGTATTGTCATAAATTCCAAATAATACATTCAATCTGCTTAAACTTGTCTTCTTTTTTATTAGAGTATACAATGCTCTTATTTTAAGGAGAGAAATGAAGTATCTAATACTATTAATGCTTTTTTCAAGTTGCGCTATTGTCCACCATGTTCAAGTTGGTGATATAGAATCTAAAAAGAACTATGTTCGAATGCCCTTTGAGATGAAAGTCAGTGAAACTGGTGTTGATTTTAGAGAAGCAGGGAAATTGGCTCAAGTTGTCGCCAATAATCAAGCTGGAAATCAAATAAAACAAATTGCAGATATTATCGCATTATTTCAAATGGGACCCATGACAGGTAATCCTGTATTTAATGAAAAGTATGCTGACGGCTTGGCGAAATCTATTTATACAAAATGTCCTTCAGGTAATATCACCGGCTTAGTAATGATAAGAGAAACTGCTAAGTATCCTATCGTTTCAGGAGAGATCATGAAGATAAAAGGTTTTTGTCTGCAAAAGAAAACAAAACGTAAGAATAAAAGGAAATCATAATGAAAGTATTAATTTTAATATCAATGTTATTTACAGTTAGCTGTACTCACCTATCGAGTGTATCTCAAACTTCTATCCCAGCAAAAAAGGGAAAGGTAGTTAAAGCTGAAGTTGATAACAATATCTTTTTCTTTTTTAATTTTTCAAATTCTTATCTTGATGCAATTAATGAAAAACTTGCACTGCAATGTGAAAACGGAAAGATTTCAGGAATCTTAACTAAGCATGAAAGCATCACTTACTTTCCAATTATCTATCACAAGACTAGAGTAACTGCTCAAGGATACTGTAATGAATAAGATATTATTTCTACTTGTATTTATTCTAGGCGGATGTTCTCATTCGGTTCATCTTGTTAATATTGGTGATTTTGATCAAAAAGAAAAATTTACTGCAGGAAAGTGGGTTAAAGTTGAGACTGAGCAAACTGTTGTTTTAGGCTTTAAATTTGATACTAACTATGTTGAACTGGCCCATAAGAAGCTAATCATAGAATGTAAGACTGGTGATATTCAAGGCATAACTACCCGATACTCTACAAGTCATGGATTCTTTCACTGGACAAATAAAATAAATATGCAAGGTCTTTGTTTAAACTAAGACCTTTGTAAACTTTTCATTCCCTCCTCTCAATTCGAGTTATTTAAGATAGTTAATTTAAATGAAAAAACTATCTCTTCTTTTCTTTATAACAACGAGTGCTTTCGCATCTTTAAGCTCTCCTTTTCCTTCTACTGTTGAGGGTATTTCTATAAATAATACTCATTCAGTTGGTAGCTTTAATAAAGTATATCGGGGTCAAGCACCTCTTGGAAAAATAGAACAGCTAAGTGATTTTGGGATTACAGATATTTTAATTTTTAAAAATCAAACTAAGAATGAAATAGACCGTGAGTACGCGGAGATTTCTAAAAAAGGTTTGACTCATATTAAAACTAAACAAATTGATTTCTTATGGCATAAGTATCCATCTTATAAAGAGTCCTGTGAGCAGCTTATTGATGGATTAAAACTTATAAGAGATGTGGACCAATCGAAGGATAGAAAACTGTTCTTTCATTGTACTGTTGGCGAAGATAGAACAGGAGCACTTTCTGGTTTATGGAGGATGCTTAGTCAAAAATGGAGTATGAAGAGAGCATTTTATTATGAGATGTGTGAAAATGGTTATGGCCATGGAAACAGAAATAAACCTTTCTATGTATATAATGAAATAAGAAATGACCTAACTCCCCTCTTTATCTTCATGGCCCGTAAAATAAAGTCAGGAGAGCTTTCTTTAAATAATTTAACTTATAGGATTTGTTCCGATGAAATTAAAAAGAAACAATCGGGGAAACTAAAGTGTAATATTTCGAGTAAGTTCTCTAAAAAAACTTATCAGCGCTAAATGTCAGCAATGATAAAGCTCATCGCTATAATACCAATTAAATCTAATCCATAACTCAATACAAAAGCTTTTCCTTTAACTCTGGCAAAGGAATAGTGTTTTGCGCCAAAGCCCACAAGAACAAACAACCATGTTCCAATAGCGATAGCTAGGAGCTCTTCAAAATTCTTCGGTTGGATATGTTTAATGATTAAGAACAGGCCATAAGATGCCCAAAGGGATCCAATAAAGGCAATTAGATAAGGCTTTGGATCCTTTCTTTTGATTTTTGATTCATCTAATTCCCATGCTGCCAGCCATTTTTTCTCAAAGACTCCGTACCAAATAGAGCCAATAGTAAAATTAATAAATGCTGCTGCTATAACTAAAATCACTTCCATATGAATCTCCTATTAAATAATTTTTAACCAGTGAGCTACCATTGTTCCATAGGTCATTAAAAATATAATTGATGTTAAACGGTATAAATCTCTTTTTATAAAACTTAATAAAATAAAGACTAAAGCTCCACTAATTAAAGCAGTTAATTCAAAATTAAAAGTTTGAACTATTTTAAATTCATAAATACCTAAACTTCCTAAAATAAATGCACAGTTAAAAAGGTTAGAACCAACAATATTACCAATAATAATATCTGTATCTTTTTTCTTAAGTGCGGCCATAAGACCTGTTACTAACTCAGGAAAACTAGTTCCGAAGGCTATAAATATAGATGAGATAATATAAGAATCAATACCAGCTTGAACCCCAAGTTCAGTCCCACCTTTTACAAGTAGCTCTCCACCAACATATAGCATTACAAAACCAATATTCATTTTAAAAACTAATAGAGGCGTATTCGTTTTATCTTTTGGAGCATTAGGATCTACAACTAAAATGGCACTTTCTTTTTTGAGTTTTTCTCTTTGCATATCTTTGTAAATAAAATAGAGATAAATAAAAAGAAGAACTATTAAAGGTGATGACGTAAAAAGATTTAATTCGGGTTGATTTAAAACCCAAATTAGTATTAATCCAAGTCCTAGATGAATAAATAAATGTTCTCTTAAGCTTTTACCTTGAACACTGAGCTTCGAAAATATTCCACAGATTCCCAGTATTAAAAACATATTTGCAATATTAGAACCTAATAGGCTCCCCATTGCAATTCCAGACTCACCTTTTGCAGCTGCTATGTGGCCCACAAAAAATTCTGGAAGTGAAGTTCCAAAGCCCACCAGTAACATTCCAATGACAAGCGGAGAAAAGCCTAGTTTCTTACCTACTTTCTCAGCGGCTTCTAAAGTCATATCTGCACCAAAGTATAGGACCACTATAGCGGCTAATATATATAGGATTGGAATCAACATTTAATACCTTTGCAAAATCTTTGCTATTTAGAAGAACATCTATAATAATATAAGGCATGTTAAGCTTTCTCAATGACAAATTTCAAAAAGATGGAAAGAAAAAGTTTTTATCTAAAGCTGCACTGTTCATTTTAATCAGCGATATGATAAATATTGTCTATTTAAACCTTTATTGGTTTGAAAAGAAGATTACAATTCCTTTTTTAGTTAAAGCGGCCTCTATTCAAGGGGTCAATCTATTGAATCTTCCAAGGCAAGATTTAGTGGCCTACAGACAATTACTTATTTCGACGTTTGCTAACGTATTTATAGGCTTTTTGGTCTATCATGCATTTGTCTATTTCAAATTAGCTAGAGATAAGCAGTGGGCCAAAAAATATGTACATGGCTATGCTCTAACAGGTTTAATATTGACTCTAATAGAACTCCCAAGTGTACTTAGTGACCATATATTTTGGGGACTAGCTATGATTTTAACAGCAAGTATCTATGCATATTGCTTTCTTGGTATTAGATATTTTAAGAAAGAGTCTAATTAAGAGAACAATGGCACAACAAACTTAGGAGGATTTTTCTCTCCAAAATCAGAAATTTTTTCAACCTTATTTTGAATTAACTGTTTACCAGCAATCGCCAATAAGAACGAGTCAAATGCCTTCGGATTCTTAGCAATTAGTTCTAAGTCTTTCTCATAAATAAATAAATTTAATTTTTTCTCTATTTCTTTTGCGACTTGAATTCTTGCAAGTGGTGCAATATTTAAATCGTCTAATTCAATTAAATGTTTTTTAGAAATAACTTTGCTTCTAAATAATTCAAGAAGAGTAACATATGTATTTGACTCATAGAGAGAAAGGTCTGCTGGAAAATGACGAAGAAGATAATGAAACCTATTCATTAGCATAATAGAAACATTTCCATAGGAGTCATAAGAGAGATTGAAAGTTCCAAGAATTTGATCATAATATTTTTTCCAAATCCAAAAATCAACTGGCCTATTCCAATAAGGAATAAACCCTTTTTTTAGTCTTCTCTTAAATGATTTTGATAAAATATGTTCCGTCGTTTCTTTGTCTAATATATTTTTTGAGAAATGAACTTCATCATCGTAATTTCTTTGTTGCTCATAGCGCTTAGGATTTTCGAGCTGTAAACGTCTATCTTCTGCCATAAGCTCATCTATCTCAGACCTAACACCTCTAACAACCGGATGATGGCAACTCTCAGTGCCAGGACAGTTCAAATCACATGATTCACACGTGGGCTTTGTTAAAGGGAAATCTACAATAATTTGTTTTAATTGGTAGTTATCAACCCAGTGAGTAATGGCCGCATCAGAATCAAGCTTATCTTCATCTCGAACTTGTTTCAAAGTTGTAAGAAACCATCTGTCTTTTTCTTCAAAGAATTCTAAGAGACAGAAAAAAAAGTTTTCTTTTCTCCCTCCTCCTAGGCTCATACCAGCAATAGATTTTGGTGTTTTTACATCCATCTTTATGTATCCAGAGGTGAATCAATAGAAAAGTCTAAAACTTGCATTTTAGAATCTTTAACTAGCTTTGCTATAAGCTCTCTATCTTCTTCTCTATGAGTTAATATAAAGCATCCCCCACCACCAGCACCACACATTTTAATGCCTACATTATTCACTTCATGCATTAACGTCACAAAAAGCTCTTTTATTTCATATGGAGTAATTCCTGGAGCTAGTTTTTCTCGACTTTGTCCCTCAAGGCCTATTAACTCTACTAGCTTTGCATACTCTTTGTTCTTTAAAGCTTGATAGGCTTCAAAACTAATTCGCGCAATTTCTGCCATAGAGTTTCTAATAGTTTCTTTATTATCAAAAAAGTTTTTATAAACATCCCAATTATTAATTCCGCTATTACGGCTAATTCCCGAATACACAAGGGTAATATGATCTTCTAAGTAGGCTTTTAATTCTTCAGAATATAATTGCTCACAAAGAATATCTCCGGGGATTCCTTTAAGAGATAAAATTCCACCAACTAAAGCTGGAAAGTAATCTTGGTAGCCAGGAACACCTTGATTTAAAATCCTTCCTTCACAACCTTTAACTTTGAATACTGCTTCTTTTACGTCTAGTTTTTTTCCTGTAAAGTCGCATAGAGCTTTATAGAGAGTTACACCCATAGCACTAGATCCGCCTAATCCACTTCCAGCAGGAGCTCCACTTGATAGCTCCACTTCAACATGAGAATGAATTCCAAATAGATCTAAGATCTGACAAATAAAAGTCATTTCTTTAAAATGGTTTGAATGAAAAAGTTTATCTGGAGTAAAATCATTTTTATGAAATGAGTAAGACTTATTATAATCTTTTGAAACAATAATGATTTCTTCTAGATTTGTTTTATTTAAAACTGCATCTGCTTTTAATGATGTTGCAACATTCATAGTAACAACATTTGGTAAAATCAGATTGATTGGTTCAAGATCTAGAGTACCACCAACAAGGTCAACCCTAACACTTCCAGAAGCTTTTGCAGTTTCTTTATAATTAGTTACCGGCATTTAAAACACCAACATATGGAAGCTCTCTATATCTTCCGGCATAATCTAAACCATAGCCTATAACAAATTTATCTTCTATTTCGAAACCAAGATAGTCTATTTTTGCTGGATGCTCATTTCTAGTTGGCTTAAATAATAAAGAAGCTAACTTTAAAGTTTTTGGATTTCTAACATTTAGCATTTCAGTTAAAGTTTTAATTGTTAAGCCTGTATCAACTATATCTTCAACAACTAAAACATTTTTACCTGCAATTGAGCCTGAAAGATCCATTTCTAATTTTACATTGCCCGATGAGTTCGTTCCATCACCATAAGATGAAAGGGCGATAAATTCTAATTTGACTGGTAAATTTATTTGTTTTAAAAGGTCTGAACAGAACATGAATGCTCCTTTAAGAACACAGATAACTGTTAATTCTTCACCTTCAAATTCTTCCGTAATGGCCTTACCAAGAGCTTCCACTCTAATAGCAATCTCTTCTTCAGAAATAAGTACATCTGGCGTAAAATCATCCATAAATTCATCCTTTTTTTAATAAAAGGTTACAGAATTAAGTTTATCTTGTCATTAAATGTAATTGAAAATTCTAGTGGTTAACTAGTTCATAGTTGTTGCAGCAAAGCTCTCTACTTCTGGCTCTAAAGGAAGTCTTTCTTGAGCTTCAACAGGCTCATAGTAGTAGTGACTACGACATCTTGCTTCATAAGCATCTGTCTCACCTAAAAGAACTGTATCCTGACAATCAGACAGTCTTTGACTACGAGTTGCAGGAACTCCACAAACAGTGCAAATAGCTTGGATTTTTTGAACATCATCAGCAATAGCAACTAGCATTGGCATTGGTCCAAATGGAATAGCTCTATAATCAAGATCAAGCCCCGCACATATGACTCTATATCCGCGGTTTGCTAGCTTCTCTACTACTTTGATGATTTCCATGTCAAAAAACTGGATTTCGTCTATAGCAACTATTCTCGTCATATCTTTTAATTTAATTAGTATATCTATCGCTTTCTCTACTGGCTCTGAATGAATGGCCTGAGAAGTGTGGCTTACAACTTTTGTTTCATCATATCTAACATCAATAGCAGGTTTAAATATTTGAACTCTTTGCTTTGCGATTTGTGCTCTTTGAACACGTCTTATTAACTCGGAAGTTTTTCCAGAAAACATAGGTCCGCAAATAACTTCAATTCCACCGTGGCGTACTCCGCTATAAGACATTCAATTCTCCTTACTCTCTCTCGTTAATAATAAATTCTCGTGTTGTATGTTTTGCATAATTCCAAATAAAGGGCCTTCTGACAACGTAGTGTAAGAAGTATTTGGCCATAAATTGACAAGATCCCCACAAGATATTGTTTTCTTATTGAAATAATTTGAAGTTTTTACACTAGACACATAGCGCCAAAACAAATGATATTTTTAATATACACAAATAATATTTACTAAGACTAGATCCACCGCTAATGTGCTGAACATGAAAATTATAAACTCCATCAAAAACAAACTCTTTAAGAAAACAGAACCAAAATTTCTCTATGAAGTAATAGGTCTTGAGGACGGAGTCTATAGTCTAGTTAATAACTTTTATAATATTATGGAAACAGACTCCAAAGCATATGCCTGTCTTATAACTCATGAACTTATTGATAATAAAGTTCCAGATATAGTTAAGAAAAAGTTCTTTATGTTTCTATGCGGATGGTTTGGTGGCCCTAATCTTTTTGTGGAAGAGTTTGGACATCCTAGAATGAGATCAAGACATATGAATATAAAAATCGGGGAAAAAGAAAAAGTTCAGTGGCTTTACTGTATGAGTAAAGCCCTGGATATGCATAATCCTAAAATAGTGATTGATGATCGAGTCAGATTTGATGGATCATTTAAAGCTTTAGCTTCAAGGATTCAAAACCAAGAATCTTAGTTTAAAAACTTGCAGCTATATCCGTGGTTACTAACGAATAGCTCATCCATAATTTTACATCTATTAAAAACTTCTTGACCTGTTTCATCAACAGAAATTTTAAGCATTAGCTCCATTGAAGCAAATAAAAATTCACCTGCTTCTAAATGTTTTAAATTAGGATATTCCTTAGCCAACTGTTTTGCCCATTTCAATACAATCGAAAGCTTTTTTGTTTTATCTTGTGTCGTATAAGAAATTAAATAATTTGATCCATAAGCAAACAACGCTCCTACATCATGAACTTCTTGATAATTTGGAGTATCACAACTTCTATCAGGTCTTTGTGCGTTCTTAGAGTTCATTAACCTTAAAGCTTTACTTCCAATTGCCTTACTCATTCCAGCACCAAATACCGGACTTTCAATTTCTCTATTTTTAGTAAAACATTCAACGGCCTTTAATTCTCTTTCACCTTTATCAAGTGAATAATAGGCAATTAAATCAGCAAAACCCTCGTTAATTGATCCTAGTGCGAAACCAGCAGTATTGTCTCTCCTATTACCTGTAATATTAAACGCCATATTTTTCATAGTAGTATGATTCTTGAAACATGCTTCAGAATGCTTTACTTCAGAGCTAATATTTCCAAGAATAAGAGTATGAAAAATATGATGGCCATACTCATGAGAAGCCACCATTGGAACTTGCCAGTATGGAGGATTATTTTCTCTTTCAGAGTATCTTTTACTTTGAGGTAAAAAGGTAATGACTCTATCTTCAGACTGGTAATAAGCATTGTCTGTTTCGTAACCTACTGTGTGTTCCATATCTTTTGGTCCACCTCTGAATTTTAAATTTTTTCTTTTTGTTGGTGCTACTTCCACACTAACAGCACCTAAGGATATGCTTGGGTCAGCTTCTAAAACGGCATTATATGTCTTATTAATACTATAAGATATATTTAAGCCTGAACCTTCAAACGAATTTACTGAATATAGACTTGTTTCAGGACAAACCCATAATTTTTTAGACGTAGAGTATTTATCATTAACAAAGTTACTTCCTGCTGTTAGCTCATAAGAGCCTGTTGAGTTATTAAAAGTAATATCAGCCTCTACATTACTATCTAATCCATACTGAGTTTTAGAAATTGGAGCAATTCCAGTTGTCTCAATATACTTTCCAAATAGTTGTCCTTTGAAGTTTTTAATTACATAAGTGAGTTTTCCAGAAATTAATTGTTCTAGAGAATAAGATATATCCTGACCAGTTGAGAATGTTCCAAAACAACTTTCATCTTGTTTATATAGCCTAATAGGATTTTTTGAAAGATTAGTTGTTTTCCATCCAGTTGATGAATTAGACGAGCCACTTCGCCCCTTACTACAACCAGTAAGTGTAAAAATAAAAATAAGACTTGCACATCCAACTAGAACTTTCATTTATCCCCCCAATAATTTATCAATTTTGATTTTTATAACACAAAGTGGTTAAAAACAGATTTACTAGAGACTTTAAATGAAATTTTTATATATACAGGCTTGTAAACCCCTAATTCTACGAACAAAAGAAGTATTCCAATCAGGTAAATAGCAAGTCTCTCCGATAGGTTTAAGTAAGTTAAATTCAAAAATAACAACCGGGATAATCAATTATGAGTATTGAAAAACTTAAAGCAAGACTTGAGCTTGAAATGGATAACCTGCAGCAAAGTGAAAACTTATTCAAAGTTTTAGAGGAAGGATTTGCGGACAAAAGATTATACGGAATTTATCTAACCGAAACTTTTCATTACACTTTTCATAACAGTAGAAACCAAGCACTTGTTGCTGCTAGAAAAGATACGATGAATATTAATTATATGAAATATTGCTTAAAGCATGCGGGTGAAGAAGCCGGACATGAAATGATGGCCTTTCATGATTTAAAAAATTTAGGCTTTGATGCTGATGTAAAAGGTCTTCCCTCTCCACTAAAGACCACTCAAGCACTAATAGCTTATTTATATTACGTTGCAGAATACGGTAATCCTGTCGCACGTCTGGGCTATAGTTTTTGGGCAGAAAGAAGTTATGAGTATATCCAACCAATTTTAAAATTATTAAGTGAGGGATTAGAAGTAGGTAAAAAATCAATGACCTTTTTCAATGAACATTCTGAAATTGATGTACAACACGCTATAGATGTTGAGAATGCAATTGTAAAATATGCAAAAACAGAACAAGACTGGCAAGATATTGAAGACTGTATGATTAACTCTCTGTTACTCACAACTCGAATGCTGGATGAAGTATTAGATGAATTTGTAAAAGTAAAAGAAGAGAAAGAAACACGCTATAAGTTCCTAGGATAGTAATGAAACCAGGCCAAATCCCAAAAAGTATAGAGGGTTACTTTATCCTCTACCCTACATTTCATATGCTGCAAGTATTCTTACTTTTGGGAATAAGTATAAAAACTTTTAATCCTTTTTATTTTTCATTTTTTATATTTGCTGCATTTTTTCAGTCTCCAATAATTTGGAGATATATGCTAGATAAGTATGGGAAGCCTAGTGGTGCTAGTTATTTTGGTAAGCATGCTAAGCATGGAAACAATTGGTTTGTCGCCTACCAACTCCAACAGCTTTATAATAGTTTTTCATTTTTTGAAAAAGTCCTAAAGTTAACACCTGGAGCCTTTAGTATTTGGCTTAGGTTTTGGGGTTCTTACGTTGGAGAAAAAGTAAACTGGACCCCATGCTGTAAAATTGTAGATAGGACACATTTAAGTATTGGAAGCAGAGTTCTAGTTGGAAATGAATGTTATATCTCTGCTCATATTATAAAAAAACGCGACAACAAATATCTCCTCTATGTTAAACAAGTTGAGATCGGAGATGATGTTGTTCTTGCACTTCAGGTTATTGTTAGCCCTGGGGTAAAAATTAAAAATAATGCATTCCTTGAAGCTGGATCTGGAGTATATCCAAATGGAGTTATCAAAGAAGGAGAACATCATGAAAGATTTAAAGAGTTATTTGAGCCTAGATTCGACGCTCTTTTCAGAAAACCTTCCAAAGAATAATCCTCTAAATAGTTTATTAGAAAGAGCTTTGGATAATTATACTGTCAGCTCCCCTGACAAAGACGTTCCTAAAATTCTTTGGGCGCCTGCGAGATATAAGCTAAATCAAACAAATGCTTTTAATAATCTAGAAATAGAAAAACAACATAGCGTAATGGAGAAGATTACAGAACTTAACCTCTCTTTGTCTTGTTATATAGAAACTTCAGGACATAA
>Ga0209712_10001295_pt1 | contig 21560 bp, 24 predicted proteins | sample ArcOceMetagenome_FD_187443 | JGI IMG/M metagenome (GOLD analysis project Ga0209712, IMG submission 187443) | Marine eukaryotic phytoplankton communities from Arctic Ocean - Arctic Ocean - Greenland ARC118M Metagenome (SPAdes) (version 2) | ecosystem: Environmental > Aquatic > Marine > Oceanic...
CTGACTTTGAATATCCGCTATTAGGTTATTGATAAACACGGTTTGCGAGGTGCTAGGCGGAACCGCTCCAACAGCAGGTGCCGTTCCCCCGACGGTAATGGTTTGAGGCGCGGTGCCATCTTGAGGGTCAATGGTTAACGTTGCCACTTCGGCCGCAGTTGGGTAACCGGTTGTATTAAAAAAACCAGCGGTATTGGCCACCAAGTCGGCATCTAAACCACCATCAAACGTGAAAGATGAAGCGGTACCGGCCGTCGTCGGTTGTGCGATGGTGTCATGAATCGATGCCGTATCATCCGCTATACCCGAATCAGGTGTTGCGATGGCTAAACCGGAGGATTCCATACGTGAACCTAACTCTTGTTTCACCAATTCAGAAGCATCTAGATTTAAAATCGAGGCAACACGGGATGTCAAAGCCGGCGGCTGGTTACCAATACGAATCTGAATATCCCCTAATACGCCATTAACAACACCATCCCCATTCGCTTCATAGCCTTGTAGGCGAGCACTATTATTGGCCACCACAAACCCATCTTTATCCAAACCAAAAATACCGGCCCGTGTGTAAGACTCGGTACCATTGTTATTTAAAATAAAGAAACCATTGCCATCGATGGCCATATCTAATGCGTTTTCGGTGCCGCTGATATTCCCCTGACTAAACTCTTGGCGAACATTATCCACCAACACACCGCTGCCCACTGGCTTAGAGCCTGTCCCTAAAATCGTAGTGGTGTACACATCGGCAAATTCAGCCCGTGATTCTTTAAAGCCCACGGTGCTGGCATTTGCCACGTTATTACCTGTTACCTCTAAATCGATAGAGGCGGCACGAATACCACTTAAACCAATATTAAACGCCATAATTTACTCCTTCACTCACCGCAGTGAGCCTCTATTAATTTAAAATTTGTTGTACTTCCGACAGCGCAGCTTTAGTGCCGCCGGCTAAATTCAAGGTAATTTGGTTGTTTGCCCCCAAGGTGACGCTATCAACTTTGCCGCTCATGGCGGTGTCGATGCCTTCGTTCTTACCATCGATGGAAGCTGTGACTTCAAATTTATATTCACCAATGGGGTACGGAACAGGAATAGGTTTGCCGGCATCGTCCAAGACTTGGTTGCCTTCTTCATCCACAAAGTATTCTTGGCGGTTTAACAAAGAACGATCCAGTTCCACAATTTCACCGTCCATCTCTAAATTAGCCCCGTCCCAACGAAGCGACATAGGCCCTTTTTCGTGATAACCCAAATCAATGGTTTCTAATGTTTGCCCGCTTTTGTTTTTCACTTGCACCGACACATTCATCGTGGTGGCTGGTATCTCGCTGTAACTGGCAATGAGGTCACCATTTTGTAAAAAGCCATATTCATTGCTTGGCACCACCACTGACTGCCCCACCAAGGACGATGCTTGTAAGGCCTGGCTGGAGCGCAGCTCAGATGCCATGTCATCCACCGTGCTATTCAAATTATCAATCCCTTCAACTGAGCTAAACTGCGCTAGCTGTGCCACAAACTCAGTATTGTCTTGCGGCTCTAACGGATTTTGATTATTCATTTGTGCAACCAGCAGCTTCAAAAAGTCGTTTTTACCAAGCTCGTTCGACTTCTCGACATCTGTCTCTTTTTTTGCATACTGATCGAGTGCCGCTTGTGACGACCCGACCCCGGTTACATCAGCCATGGTGTGCTCCTGGTGACTTTTCTTTTACGTTTGACGCGGTATTCGCATCAGACAGGTATCAATTCTGTATTTAATTACTGGCCAAGAGTTAATGTACGTTGCAGCATTTGCTTGGCTGTTTTCATCATCTCGACATTCATTTGATAGCTACGAGATGAACTCATCATGTCGGTCATTTCTTCTACCACATTCACATTGGGGTACATGACATACCCTTCCTCATCGGCCATTGGATGATAAGGCTGGTAACGTTTTTTAAGTGGGGCATCGCTTTCCACAATGCCTTTGACTTCCACGCCATCACCTACTTGGGAACGAATATCGAGTTTGTCACTCAAGCCCTTCACGTTATCCCATTGTTTCTCCAGCACACTGAACCATGGCTTACGGGCGCGATAGGTTTCATCGATACTGGAGCTAACCGTTTCCGCGTTAGCAATGTTGGATGCGGTGGTATTCAAGCGCACAGATTGCGCGTTCATGCCAGTGCCTGCGATATTAAAAACATTGGTTAATGACATTTTATTCTCCTTGTATCCGCCTCAGCGGACACCCGTTGTCTTATTAATTACTGGCCTTTAATGGCGCCTTTCAAACCATTAAATTTGCTATTCAAAAATTCAAATGATGCGTTATAACGCAGAGCGTTTTCGGTATAGAAAGACTGCTCCATCTGCGTATCCACCGTATTACCATCAATGGCTGGCTGATACGGATTACGGAACATGAGTTCGGTTTCGGTATGCACATTGCCTTCAAGGTGATGTTCATTGGTTTTATTCATACCCAGTGAACGGCGACTTTCGCTTTCAAGCACGGCATTAAAGTCGATATCTCGGGCCTTAAAATGCGGTGTATCGGCATTGGCCAGATTATTAGCGAGAATTTCGGCACGGGCAGCGCGTAGCTGCGTAGTTTGAGGGTGAATTCCTAACGAATTTTTAAAACCCAGTGCTGACATAAAAACCTCTCGCTATTTGCTGTATCACTTGTTTGCCTGTACTGAGATATAGCAACGCCTATGCCACAATTTTTTATTCATATAAATCAATAACTTATATGAAAATCAGGAGATTTAAAAAGCGGTAAAGTTTGCCGTTTTTAGAAAAAGCGGAAAGTGTTTAAAGCACAAGGCAAAATAAATAAGAGAGGATAAAAAACAAAAAAGCCCTTTATGCTAAACACAAAGGGCTTTTAAAAATCAGAGAAAGGATGGAACACTAGCCCTGTAAAGTGGGCACTGAAAGAAACGCTAACCTTTTTTACGATAAATAATGCCTGGGCTACATTGCACCATTTCGTAATGATCTGGCAGACCACTTAGTGCTTCACTGGCACCTAGCAACAAATAACCACCGGGTTTCAACGTGCCATGTATACGGGTGAGAATGTCTTTTTTCACATCCCCTGAAAAGTAGATCAAAACATTACGACAAAACACGACATCAAATTTCCCCAGCATCGAGAAAGAATGCAATAGGTTGAGCATGCGATATTGAACACGAGCTGAAACGTTCGCGTTTATCTTCCAACTATTTTCATGTTTTGAAAAATATCGGGGCAGCAAGTCTGGTGGCATGCCTCGGCCAAGGGCCAGTTGATCATATACTCCCGCTTTCGCTGCTTCTAATGCACTGCTTGAAATGTCCGTAGCGATAATTTTTTCAGAGGTCAACTTTCCAGGGTTGGAGCGCTTAAACTCTTCGATGATCATGCTGATCGAATAGGGTTCTTGCCCTGTTGAGGAGGCCGCACACCAAAGGTCGAGGCTTTTTTGCTTGGCGCAAATTTCTGGCAGTAGTTTCTCTTGTAGAATTTTAAACGGATGAGAATCACGAAACCAAAGGGTTTCGTTAGTGGTCATGGCGTCGACCACCTTTTCTCTTAACCGAGAATCGACCTCCATTTTTTTGACCAAGTCAGAAAGAGCCGTGTACTCAAGCTCTTTCATGATGCCTCGCAGTCGGCTGGAAACCAGATACTCTTTGTTGTCGCCTAATAAAATGCCACAGACACGTTCCAAATAGTCTCGAAACAATGAAAAATCCGGTTTGGTAATTTCCATTTCTTAAGCCTTATTCCTAGATGCTTTAACTTGCTCAGCAACCTTTGCAGCCAATACGTCAGGATTAAACTTCGCAATGAAGTCATCTGCCCCTACTTTTTGAACCATGCTCTGATTGAACACACCACTTAAGGAAGTATGTAAAATGATGTGCAACTTATTCATATTCGGGTCATTACGCACCGCCGTTGTTAAGGTGTAGCCATCCATTTCTGGCATCTCGATGTCTGAAATCATCATAGAATAATACTCAGCAGGATTAACACCCGACTCCACCATTTCTCGTAAATGAGTCAACGCTTGTCGACCATCGTTCATGGCCGTCACTTCAACACCCAGTGTTTCTAAACACTTAGCCACTTGTTTACGAGCAATTTTAGAGTCGTCTGCAATTAATACTTTAGGCGCTGCTTCTTCGGCATTAGAGCGAGAGCTCTCTAAGATATCCGCACTGATGGTTTCTTCCATTGGGGACACTTCAGAAAGTATTTTCTCAACGTCAATGATTTCAACTAGGTTGCCTTCTACCTCGGTCACCGCCGTTAAATAATGCTCACGACCGGTGCCCTTTGGTGGTGGATGAATCTCTTCCCAGTTCATATTCACGATGCGTTCAACACCGGATACAAGAAACCCTTGGGTAGCGGTATTGTATTCCGTGATGATGACAAAACATTGCATAGGATCGCCAACCGATGGATTACCGGTGGCAATGCCCATGTCCATAATTGGAATGGTGCCAGAGCGAATATGCGCAACGCCAATCACCACTCTATGACTTTTCGGCAGAATGGTGAGTTTTGGGCATTGCAGAACCTCTTTCACTTTAAACACGTTAATGCCATAGATTTGTGGGCCGTTTAAGCGAAAAAGTAAAAGCTCTAGGCGGTTCTCCCCTACCAGTTGGGTCCTTTGGTCGACGGAATCAAGTACCCCGGCCATAAACAAACTCCATATGAAACAACCTTAAGTGGTCATTTAAATCTCGTTTTTGGCGGCATGCCCTTTGCAGCATTCCCCATAAATTGGTGTGGCGTTAGTTTATTGCCACTCCCAGCATGAATCGTATTGCATTCTGCTGTCTTAATTGAGAATAGGACAAATTTTGCTGATATACAGAGTTTTTATTTTATTGATCTTATTGTGCCTCTCGCGCACAGGGTTCGCCAATGCTTGGTACGAGCAATTAGAGACCAGCCTTAAGCAATCTCTATCGTCTCAAATCGTCAATATGGCGAGGAAAATGGGGCTGGATGATTACCGCTACAGCATCGACCTTAACTTTCTAGATAGCCGACTGAATTTAGAGCCCTGTCAGGTTCCTTTGAATATCGAAACGCCTCAACCATTAGAATTAGGTCGCAGCCACATTAAAGTGGCCTGCAAGGACACCAGCCCTTGGGCATTGAATGTGCCCACTGATATCCATTTATTCGCCGATGTGGTGGTCCTTAATCAACCAGTGTCAAAAGATCAGGTGATTACAGAGTCGCAATTAAATCTGCAACGGCAAGACCTCGCCGATTTACGCAATGGTTATTATCTAAAAATGGAGCAGGTTATAGGCAAACAATCTAAGCGTGCCCTCGCTGGCCAGACTGTCCTCAACAGTTACCTGATATTACCGGCCTTGATGATACATAAAGGCGATAAAGTCATGATTATTGCTAGTAAAGGTGCCATGAGCGTAAAAATGCAAGGTGAGGCGCTCAGTGATGGCCGCCAAGGTCGACAAATACGAGTAAAAAACAGCCGTTCGGAGCGAATTATTCGCGCCACAGTAGTGGGGCCAGGGGAGGTTCTAGTCCAATTTTGATGTTTTTTTAAAGAAAATGAAAAAAAACATTAAAAAAAACTAAAGCCTTGTTCAAGCCTGCCGTTATAGGTCTACGAGGAACTCTATTTGTTAGAAAGGTAAGCCAAAATGAACATTAATAAACTCACTACAGGTGTTGGCGGCGGTACACAGTCGCGTAACACCGAAAAAACCGCATCGGCCGGTTCTGGACAGGCGTCTAACGCCCCTGAAACCAAGAGCCCTGCTGATGCTGAAGTGAAACTCAGCCCGCAAAGTAAGTCGATTCAGCAAATAGAAGCTGAAGTGGCTAAAATGCCAGACATTGATGATGCCGCAGTGGAGCGTATCAAAGGTGCACTCGCCAATAACGAGTACAAAATTGATTACGAACGCATTGCAGGCCAAATGATCAAATTTGATGGGCTCCTGAAATAATAAGGGATAAGTATGTCAGTGCCAGCAATCAGTGAATTGAACGATGTATTTGCACACGAGCAATCCACCCTGCAGCAGCTTCAAGCCGTGCTTGAGGCCGAATCGTCGGCACTATTAGACCGAGACATACTGGCTATTGAAGGTACCGCCCAGCGCAAGGTGAATGCCCTTACGGCTTATCAAAAGCAAGTAAACAAACGCTTATCTTTCCTCCTTGAGCATGATTTTGAAGGCTCAGAAACGGGTTTGCTTGCCCTGATCGCCTGCTACCCAACTCCTCTCCAATCTGAATTAACACAACAATGGCACACCCTTAAACAAGGATTCGAAGACGTCATTGCGCAAAACGAACGCAACGGTATTGTCATCTACCACAATCAGCAACGTAACCGTAACTTGTTGAATATCTTGCATGGCAGCAAAAATGAGCCAAACTTATACAACGGAAGTGGCGCGGCACAAGGACAAAGCCAAAGACAGAGTCTAGGTGAAGCCTAACCTAGTTTTGACCAATGGCTGCCCGCCTGATTTTACATTCAAGCACGATAGACGATTGTCATGGAACCAGCTGAAGCTCAAGCAGATAACTACCTAGAAAGCCCGGAAGAAATTTATCGTGCCATACAGCGCTTGATTCGCTATGCGCCCAAACTCACTGCGCGCTTTGAAGGCATTGATGACGCCTTTGCAACGGCCATCACCAAGGTTGATTTAAAATCAAAAGCCTTTGCCTTTGATAAACTGATTCCGGATAACGGCAATGAGATTCTTCAACGGGGCAAACGCCTTGAATTAATTGCTGACTTTCGTGGCATCTTGGTCAAGTTTTTTGTTGAGGGGGGCTTAAAGTACCGTCCGCAAAACCAAGAGTACATTGCCCAATTTCCAACTAAGTTACTCTATCTTCAGCGCCGCAATGCATATCGCGCGATGGTGCCGCGAACCTATTCGGTGTATGCCGTATTTCGTTCTAGCGAAGATAAACAAGTATTCAAAGGCCGCTTACAAGATATTTCAGGCTCTGGTTTTAAAGCGTATTTCAAAGGCGATATTTCGCCAAACTTAAAAGCCATTACTAACTTTGACGAAAGCACCTTACATGTGGGTGATGAATCCATGGATTGTGGCTTAGACGCCCGTCATGCGGTCTATAACGAAGAGAAAGACCTGACCTTTTGTGGGTTTTCGTTTCAACCATTAAGCGGTATGAAACAGCGCTACGTGGAGCAATTCGTCAACACCTTGCAATACGAAGAGCAGCGAAAACAGCAAGCAGCAGAAGCGCGTAAACAAGAACAAGCAGAGGCACAAGCACAAGCTGAAACACAACAATCTGACGAAGCCAGTTAAACAGACCAGTGTATTGCGCATTCAATGTATGTCTTACACTATGGTGTTTAACTGACAATCTCTATCGCTTATGCAGCACGCAAGCCGACTGCATACTAGTGGGGCCAATTCGGTTTTAATTGCTTTAAGCGTTCAAAATCTTCTGCTCGATCCACATCCCACAAAGGGCCCAGTATAGCGGCTTTTTTATTGGCAGCCGCTAAACGCTGAAAGGTAACAGCCATGACGTCTTCAGTGCCCCATGGCACATCATCAAATAGCTCATCACACGCTTGGGTCGCGCCCACCAATACATAACCGCCATCTTCTGCGTTGATAAACACATGGGCCTCGTCATCTAATGCATCAAGCGCTTGCCGATAATGATCCAAGGTCAGTACGGGGCAATCACTGCCAACAATCAACACCTTCTTAGCCAGTGTTAACCCCCAACGAATGCCATTGGCCATGCGCTCGCCTAAGTCACTCCCCTGTTGCACCACCAACGGGGTTTGCTGTGCAATGCGCTCTATCACCTGGTGCTCTCCTAATTGACCGAGGGATAAAACCGATAAGCCCCCTAATTTTTTCGTTACGTGTGCTAATTGATCGTGGGTGTGTTGCAGTAACTGGATATGTAAATCTAAACAAGCTTGATCGCCAAGGGTCGGGGCTAGTCGAGTTTTCACCTGTCCCAAACGCGGCAACTTAGCAAATTGAATAATAATATGGTTAAACATAAAGCAACTTATAAAGGTAAGAGTAAAACGATACTAGCGATATCTATCCGCCAGTGTCTCAGGGCTAACCCCTCGCCAAAATGCATAACGCAATTGCCACATAAGAATAACGGTTTTTAGTAAGCCATTTTTTTGCCAGCGCCTTGCGGATGTAATGACGCTCTCTTTTAGGCACTTAGGCGGGGCAAGTTTTTTGGCGCGTTTAGAAAAGTCCACATCTTCCATCAAAGGAATCGACTTAAAGCCATTAAGTGAATCGAAAAAACGTTTACGTACAAAAATGCATTGGTCACCCGTAGCCACCCCCGTTAAACGGGATCGCTGATTGATAAACCATTCAATGATGCGAAACCCTAAACCCTTTGCATCCAGTTGCACATTAAAGCGCCCCCATTGATGCAAACTGGCTTGATCAACCATGGCCCGTAACTGTGACGAATTAAACTGGGTGTCGGCATGCAGAAATATCAGCCAAGTTCCTTTGGCGTGTTGTGCGCCGGCATTCATTTGGTTCGCACGGCCTTTTTGGCTTTTTATCACCGTGAACTGCTTTGCCAGTGTCACATCGCAACCATCATCGCTGCCACCATCCACAACAATGATGTCTTTTACATATTCTTTGAGCAATGTTAAACGATAAACAAGGCTGGTAACCTGCTCAGCTTCATTAAAAACCGGCACCACGACACTGACATTAAACTGATTCATAAAAAATTAAGACAACGCCCCACCACAAGAAGAGCCAGCCCCTGCTGTACAACCAAAACAATGACCAGCCACTGCGATATCATTACCGGCAAGATCGCTTTTTAATAAGTCTTGAATGTGACGGGCTTCGTGCTTGCTATTGGCCGTTGGCATATCCAACATTTGATTAAAATCACAATCGTATAAGTTGCCCTGATAATCCACACTCACCGTATTACGACACATGACGGTGTCCAAGTTATGGGCTTGGTAGTTATCAATTAATAGTTGCATATAATCGTTAAACTGCCCTTTGGATACCAACATAGAACCAAAGCGTGAAATAGGCATATTTGTAATGGTGTATAACTGGTTAAACTCAATGCCCCAATCGTCCATCAGGCGTTGCTTGTAGTCTTGCTGAAGTGACGTTTGCGAGGGTGGCAAAAACGCCCCACCAGGGTTGTAAACCAAATCGAGCGTCAAACCTGTGCCTTGTTTACCAAACCCCAGATCATTCAAGATATGCAACCCTTTAATGCTGTTATCAAATACACCTTTGCCACGCTGTGCATCCACATTCTCTTGGGTATAACACGGTAATGATGCCACCACGGTGACGTTTTCATCGGCTAAAAACTGTGCCAAGTCCTCGTAACCGGGCTCACACAGAATCGTAATATTGCAGCGATCGATGACTTCACAGCCTAACTTGCGCGCTTCACTGACAAGATAGCGAAAGTGCGGATTCATTTCAGGAGCGCCACCGGTTAAATCTAGGGTTTTCACACCACGCGCCTTAATCACATCCAGCACGAGATTAATCGTCGCCTCGTCCATTAGTTCTGTACGGCGAGGCCCTGCATTTACATGGCAGTGGGTGCAACTGAGGTTACAAAGGTAGCCTAGGTTTACTTGTAAAATATCCAAGGCTTGGCGCTTGATAGCAGGAAATTCACGGGCAATTAAAAGGGGTTTGGTGTCCAGCATAGTCTCAACTCTCTCGTTAACGACCTCTGTGTGCCGCTTTTTATAGGTATTACCTTAGTCATGTGAGACCTAATGCACAAGACCTAGTTCCCTTCGCATACTTGGCACAAGCCACGATAGGATGATTTAACTACATGAGTTGATTGAGTTTTTTACTGGCGTGGGTAAAATGCAGTTTATCTCCCTATAGTTTAACAGGATAAAACTGCCGCCTCCTAAGCGGCTGCTCCAGGTTCGAGTCCTGGTAGGGAGACCATCACTCCTATCTTGGTAAGTATCATGCAAATCTATGTTCTAATCGCTTGCGACCGCCTTGAAGAAAGCCAAGAGAAAAACCTTAAGCAAAATCTCACAGACATACTTGCTGCACTACAACGTTATGTAGATGAAAACACCGTGGCACACGTATCTCTCATTAACGAATGCGATAGCGATAGCGATAGCGATAATTGTGAAGATTGGCAGCTGGGTATTGCACAAACCGTTAAGAAAAGTGTGCAGTTGAAGTTCCCAATGAATCTTTTTAATTACTTAGCAAAACAGTTTTCGCTGGATTGTGAAATTGGCTCCATTGAAGATGACTCGCGTGTGCCAGTGAGCTATTTTGGCCATGAAGAAGGCAAAGGCGATTCGTATTTAATTGCTCAGTATTTAGGTTTATAAAGCGCCTAACGAATCAATGTTAGCAAGAAATGTAAAAGCAAAAAGCCCCGTATTATTACGAATACGGGGCTTTTTATTAGCAATTAATTAATCTTTTATTAAAGATCTTTTAATGCACCAATTGTATCTTGCAATACTTTCTTCGCATCACCTGGCACCATTAACGCGTTGTCACGGATAAACAACTCGTTTGGAATACCAGCAAAACCTGGTGACAGACCACGCTTAACCACCACAACCGTTTTCGCGTTGTGTACGTTAAGAATAGGCATACCAAAGATTGGCGAGTTTGGATCTTCCGCCGCACCTGGGTTAACCACGTCGTTTGCACCTAGTACGATGGCAACATCCGTTTGAGAGAACTCAGGGTTGATAGTATCCATCTCTACTAGTTGATCGTACGGTACTTCAGCTTCTGCTAGTAGTACGTTCATGTGACCAGGCATACGACCGGCTACTGGGTGAATGGCGTATTTCACTTCTGCACCGTTTGCTTCAAGCATGCTGGCAAGCTCACGCGTTGCGTGCTGTGCTTGTGCTACTGCTAAACCGTAACCCGGTACGAATACCACTTTTTGTGCACTTTCTAAAAGCATGGCTAATTCGTCAGCATTGGAGAATTTCACTTTGCCTTCGTAGAACGCATCGTTTTCCGATTTGCTTACACCGCTTTGTGCAGACATAGAACCACCGAACAATACGTTTGTTAACGAACGGTTCATGGCTTTACACATGATACTGGTTAGGATGATACCAGATGCACCAACAAGAGAGCCTACGATGATCAAGCCGTTGTTGCCTAGTACGAAACCAGCGGCTGCGCCTGCTAAACCTGAGTAAGAGTTTAGAAGAGAAACCACTACAGGCATGTCAGCGCCACCAATTGGCATAACCAAACACACACCCAAAATCAAACATACAACGATCAAACCAACAATTAATAGATCAGAGTCTAATTGGCTAAATGCAGTGAAGTAAACGGCACCAGCAATTAAGGTTGCGAAGCATAATTTAACAATCCACTTATAAAGTTTCACTTTATCTGAATCACCAATTTTACCTTTTAGCTTACCAACCGCTACGAAAGAACCCGTTAGCGTTACGGCACCAATCAAGATAGAAAGAATCACCGCAACTGACCAATCATAGGTCACTGCAAACTGGCCAACGTTCGCTAGCTTTTGGCTTTCTAAGTAGTTAGCCGCGGCCACTAATAAAGAAGCACCACCACCAATACCGTTTAAGGTTGCAACCATTTCTGGCATATCCGTCATAGCGACTTTTTTCGCAATGAAAGCACCGATCACACCACCGATTAATACACCAATAAGAATGTATTCGTAAGTAATCACATTGCTATCAAGTAACGCTGCAATGACAGCAATTAGCATAGCGGATGCAGACATTTTATTGCCTTGTACCGCTGTTTTTGGAGAAGTTAAGCCTTTTACGCCAAGGATAAATAATACCGCGGCAACTAGGTAACCTATGTTAATTAATACGTCCATTAGTCTGCTACCTTATTTCTTTTTAAACATGTTCAGCATGCGGTCAGTTACCATGTAACCGGCCACAATGTTGATGGTGGCAAGTGCGATCGCAACCACACCCAGTACAGTAGAAAGTACGGTTGTGTGTTCTGATCCACCAGAGCTAATGATTGCACCCACAACCACGATGCCAGAAATAGCGTTAGTACCGCTCATTAATGGTGTGTGTAAGGTAGGTGGTACTTTGTTAATCACTTCTACACCAACGAAGATCGCTAGCACAAAAATGGTTAGGGACATGATAAACATTTCCATAATTCTTATTCCTTCTCTGCCACAGCTTTTAAGCCTTCGTGTTTGATCTCGCCCGCTTCAGTGACTAGCGTTGCAGCGACAATGTCATCTTCCATATCGATTTTTAGCTCGCCTTCGGCTGCCATGTTCAATAGGAAAGTAGTGACGTTCTTAGTTAATAACTGAGATGCGTGAACCGGAACACGGCCAGGATGGTCGGTGTAGCCGATGATGGTCACACCATCAACATAGGCTTTATGACCCGCAACGGTGCCTTCAACGTTACCGCCGCGCTCGGCTGCAAGGTCAACAATAACAGAGCCTTTTTTCATGTAGTGCAGCATGTCTTTGGTGATCAAACGTGGAGACATTTTGCCAGGGATCGCTGCCGTGGTGATCACAAGATCCGCCTGCGCCACTTTCGCTTGCATTTGCTCGCGCTGCTTTCTGTAGAACTCTTCAGATTTTTCAGTGGCGTAACCACCGGTTGCACCGCCTTCTTCTTGTGGTAAATCAAATTCCACAAATTTAGCGCCTAAAGATTCAACCTGTTCACGTACCTCTGCACGCGTATCGTATGCTTCAACCACTGCACCTAAACGACGTGCAGTAGAAATTGCCATAAGACCGGCAACACCTGCGCCTACGATGAAAACTTTAGCTGGGTGGATAGTACCGGCTGCGGTCATTAGCATTGGGAAATACTGCGGAAGCTCCATGGCACCGGATAGTACCGAACGGTAACCACTGATGGCGCCCATTGAGCTTAATACGTCCATGCTTTGAGCACGGGTCGTACGCGGAATAAATTCCAATGCAAACGAGCGTACATTGCGTGCAGCCAGTTGTTTGATAAGTGGTAAGTTGAACCACGCATCAAGCATACAAATTAATGTGCTGTCTTCTTTCAGTAATGGCACTTCTTCATCAAGAGGCTGACGTACTTTTAATACGATGTCTGCTTGATCATATAAAGATTGCGCACTTGGTGCGATGCTGGCGCCACAGGTACGATAATCTTCATCACTAAAGTGCGAGTTATCACCCGCACCTTCTTGAACAACCACTTCGAAACCCGCTGATAATAGCGCACCGATGCCAGATGGAATCAATGCTACGCGATTTTCCCCAGGATAAATTTCCTTAGGTACCCCTATTAACATAGTTAACACTCCTAAAATGGATTATTTTTTAATTTATTATTATTTGGGTTCGTAAATCGTTATGCCTTGGCCAAACCAAGAACACGTAAAGTATTTTCACGGGTGCGATTAAGCAGCTCGCCATTTTCAATGAGCGATTCACCATAAGATGGAATCCACTCTTTCAAGCGTGCTTGCCAATCCGTATCAAGTCGCTCGGCCATGCAACGCTCAATCACTTCGACCATGGCTTGTGCCGCAACCGATGCACCCGGAGACGCACCCAATAACGCGGCTAATGTGCCGTCTTTAGCGGCAACAAGTTCTGTACCAAACTCTAACTTGCCGCCACGTGTGCCATCTTTCTTGATAATTTGTACGCGCTGGCCTGCTTGGGCCAGTGTCCATTTATCAGAGGTCGCACTTGGGAAGTAGTCACGCAGAGCATTCATACGGTCTTCATGTGATTGCAAAACCTCACCAATTAAGTATTTGGTTAAGTCCATGTTATTCATGCCGACGTTCATCATTGGCAATAGGTTGTTTCCGCGCACGGATTTAAATAAATCCAATTTAGAGCCGGCTTTTAAAAACTTAGTGGTAAAACCTGCGTACGGACCAAACAACAGAGCCGGTTTGCCGTTAATAATACGGGTATCTAGGTGAGGCACTGACATTGGCGGCGCGCCAATGGCTGCTTTGCCATATACCTTGGCGTGATGTTGTTTGATGGTTTCTTCGTCCTGGCAAACTAACCACTGACCAGAAACCGGGAAGCCACCGTAGCCTTTGCTCTCCGGAATACCAGATTTCTGTAGCAGTGGTAATGCACCACCACCAGCACCTAAGAATACAAAGCCCGCTTTAAAGTTTTTGCTTTCGCCTGTGGCGCGATCTTTTAAACGCACGCTCCAACGGCCATCACTGCTTTGCTTAAGATCAGATACTTCATGACTGGTTAGCAGTTCAAACTGTTCGCGTTTTTCTAAAGAAGACACTAGGTTGCGCGTTAATGAACCAAAGTCCACATCGCTACCGAATGGAATGCGTGTGGCGGCCACTTTGTCATCGCCATTGCGCCCTTCCATTACCAGTGGCATCCACTCGCGTAGTACGTCGTGGTCTTCGCTGTATTCCATGCCCGCAAATAAGTGATGAGCAGACAGTTTCTCCCAACGCTTACGCAAGAAGGCCACGTTCTCTTCACCCCATACAAAACTGATATGCGGCGTGGTGTTAATAAAGTTTTGTGGTGCAGGTAGATCGCCGCTGTCGATCAGGGCGGTCCAAAGCTGCAAAGACACTTCAAAGTTGGCATTGATCGCTAATGCACGATCCACCTCGACTTCGCCCTTAGCATCCTGAGGGGTGTAGTTCAGCTCACAGTAGCCAGCATGACCTGTACCTGCGTTATTCCAACCATCGGTGCTCTCATGAGCAACATGGTCCAAGCGCTCCACCATGGTTAATCGCAGTGAAGGGTCTAATTTGTTTAATAGTGTGCCAAGAGTCGCACTCATGACGCCGCCACCGACCAGTAGCACATCGATTTCTTTAGTAGCCATTATAGATTTCGCCTGTAGGTAAAAATCTGAATCCAAGCGGCGCGGGTCGGCGCCTATTCGGTGGCAGCTTTTGGCTGTTTAAGTCCACCGACTGAATTAAAACGAGCGTTTTATACATTCGTTCAAGGGAGATCACAATATTGACAAACAAAACAAGACTGGCCTCATTATTGCTAAATCGCCGTAAAGCCTTGATCTATAAGGGGTTAAGGGGTTGTATCATTATTTCTTATAGTAACTATAAGATCGGTTATAAATGCCCGAAATAAGAGAATTAAAACAGATAAACAAAAATGATATTAAGCAGACTGTATAAATAACACACAAAAAATAGTCCCTATGCCGCGCTTTAAACCACTTCTTTTACCGACCATCCGTTGATTAAGCGAATCATGCACCTTGGCATCTTCTAAATTGCAAACACGCTATGTGTACAAAAAACACCCAAATATCCAAGTTTGCTTGGTCGATTAATGAATTTAACCGCCTGTGATAAATATGTTGTTACAATGGCGACCTTTATTACCTAGCCATAGCAGCACTGCCCATGAAGATGTCCAAAACCATTAAAAAACTGAACGACCGATTGGTGATCGCCGTTGAAAAGCTGGCTGTGCAGGCAAGTGAAGAATTTGAAGGCTTTGTTAAATTAGAACACACGGTTAAGTTTGATCTTTTCCCGGGCAGCCTTTTGGTCAGCTGCTACTTTGAAACCCACGACCACCTTGATAAAGCCATGTCGTCCGAAAAAAGCTATCAGAAGAAGTTACACAACATGCTTATGAAGCAAGGCATATTATTAAAAGAGCCGACCCATAATCTTAAATTCTACGTGCAACCTAAAACCGAACAAAATGCTTAAAGCCGCCATCAAAAGGATGTCATCTCATGCCTGATATCGTCGTCATGTTTTTCCTGCTGGGTTTGATCGCAGGGATACTCAAGTCTGATCTAGAAATACCCAAAGCCGCTTATGACACCTTAAGCCTTTTGCTCATGCTCACCATAGGACTGAAAGGCGGCATGGCCCTTTATGGTTCATTACAGTGGTCACTTGTTTTTGAGCTACTGGCCATTGCCTCACTTGGGGCGTTTATTCCGCTGATTGTCATTCCCATTTTATTAAAAGTCGCAAAAGCCGATCATGCCAATGCGGCGAGTTTAGCCGCCCACTATGGCTCGGTGAGTGCTGGCACCTTTGCAGTGGCACTGGCCTATGTGGAAACCGTGGGGTTGCCCATCGAACCTCAAGTCACCTTGTATCTGGTGATGTTAGAGTTACCAGCCATTTTAGTGGCGCTGGCGTTTTACCGTCGCCATGCAAAACAAGACGGCACGGCATCAAGCAAGCAAAGTGAGCTTTGGCATGAGACCTTTACCAACCGAGGCGTGGTGTTATTAACCGGCGGGGTGATTATTGGCTTTATGTATGGCCCAAGTGAAGGGGCTGCGGTGACCGAATTATTTACCAATGCCTTTAAAGCGGTACTTGCGTTATTTTTATTAGAGATGGGCTTAACTGCGGCAGAGACCTTATCGCCGATTCCATGGAAAAAATGGCGCTTGCTGACATTTGCCTTAATTACCCCCTTCTTTTTATCTTTTATCGGTTTATCCGCGGGCATTGCATTAGGCTTGTCCACCGGTTCGGTCGTGATATTGGCCACACTGACGGCCAGCGCCTCTTATATTGCTGCGCCTGCCGCCATTAAAACGGCCATCCCCAAAGCAGACATCGGTTTAGCCATGTTAATGTCATTGGGCATAACCTTCCCATTTAATGCCATTGTGGGCATTCCGCTTTACCACCAAATGGCCACCTATTTTTCCTAACCTAGGATATGGGCCAAACAAGCAAACATAAAAAAACCCAGCCTATTTAAAAGCTGGGTTTTTAGTCTGTAAACCTTGAGCTTTAACAGTCCTAGAACGGCACGTCGTCGTCAAAACCATGACCTGGTTGAGTCTGATCATAGGCTGGGGCACTTTGCTGGGCCTGTGCGCCGCTTTCTACTCGCCACGCCTGTAAGCTTGTAAAGCACTTCTCTGGCTTGCCTGGAGCGTTCCAAAGACGGCCAGACAGATTAAAATGCACGGTGATCTCTTCACCAATACTGTGATTATCCATCAGTGCGCACTTATCTTTGATCAACTCCAAGGCGATGTAATTCGGATAGTCAGGGTTTTCACCATCACCGGTTAGCTGAATCACAAACTCGCGCTTGGTAAAGCCGTTATTGCCATATTCTGTGGTGGCACCGATTGAGTGGATCACACCTTGAGCTTCGAACGTTTTAGACATATTGGTTACCTTCTCTTTCAAGCGGTCATCATACCATTGTTCACTTGAGACAAAATAGGCGACTGCCTTTGACAGGTTTGAAGAGGCATAAAAAAACCCGCCAAACTGGCGGGTTCAAAAACACTCGAATCGATGAGTATGTTCAGTTTACGCTTCTTGCACACCAAATATGGCACTGGCATTTAAGCCGTGTTTTTCCATGATTTCGCGCATGCGTTTTAATGCTTCTACTTGGATTTGACGAACGCGTTCGCGAGTTAATCCAATTTCGTGACCCACTTCCTCTAGCGTGCTGGTTTCATAACCACGCAAACCAAAGCGGCGAGCAATTACTTCACGTTGTTTTTCAGTCAGGTCGTCTAACCATTGGTCCAAGCTGGTACTGATGTCGTTGTCTTGTAACACTTGGCAAGGGTCGCTAATGGATTCATCGGCGATGGTATCTAATACGGACTTTTCACTGTTGTAACCCAATGGTGAGTCAACGGATGTCACTCGCTCATTAAGGCCCAGCATGCGTTTTACATCACTCACTGGTTTTTCTAGCAGCTCTGCAATTTCTTCGGCGCTTGGTTCGTGATCCAATTTTTGAGTCAGCTCACGAGCAGCACGTAAATAGACGTTTAATTCTTTAACAACATGAATCGGTAAACGAATGGTACGGGTTTGATTCATGATGGCACGTTCAATGGTCTGACGAATCCAACATGTTGCGTAGGTTGAAAAACGGAAGCCACGTTCCGGATCAAATTTTTCAACGGCACGAATCAGCCCCAAATTACCTTCTTCGATTAGGTCCAGTAAGGTTAAACCGCGATTAACATAACGACGTGAAATTTTAACCACCAAGCGAAGGTTACTTTTGATCATACGTTTGCGGCCCTTTTCGTCCCCTTTACGAGCTAGGCGCGCAAAATGTACTTCTTCTTCTGGAGTTAAGAGTGGAGAAAAGCCAATTTCGTTTAAATACAGCTGAGTGGCATCTAGATTTTTTTGTACTTCAGTGTCCTTTGCAATCTCTACAATTTCTTCTTTTTCTGCTTGTTCTTCTTCAACATCTGCTAATGCTAAGTCAGAATCTGCTTCGTGTTTTTTTAATCCCTTGATAGCTGCCATAGCTAAGCGCCCCGCCAATGTTTATTTGTTGTTATGTTGTCACTTTGCTTTGACTATTCAAAACCTGTTCCAACTTCAAACAAAAAAATAAAAAATTTGACCCGCTACACTATGGCGATATTCATTACCTCGCCTTAGGTAGATACTTGAGTGGGTCCACCGGTTTCCCTTTGTGGCGTATTTCAAAGTGAAGTTTCACTTTATCAGTACCACTAGATCCTATTTCGGCAATTGTCTGCCCAGCTTTAACTTCTTGGTTCTCTTTGACCAATAATTCTTTGTTATGCGCATATGCGCTGAGGAATTGGTCGTCGTGTTTTATGATTACCAAGTTGCCGTATCCAAGTAATCCACTGCCTGCATACACAACTGAACCGGCCGCTGCCGCAAATACATATTCCCCTAAGGTACCGCTGATATCAATCCCCTTATTGGTAGGTGCTTTCGTTGAAAATTTGGCGATTACCTCACCTTTGGCTGGCCAGCTCCAACCTAAGTTTGATTGTCTGACCACAGGTTTTGGCGCTTGAGGACTATTTTTATAGGCACTTGGCCCATGGCTATTTTTTATACTCTTGTTTTTCGTCAAAGTTTTGCTAGTGCCTGTGCTGGAAGCACTTGAAGCAAACTGGCTATGTCGAATTCGGATCTTTTGACCTGGGTAAATGGTATAGGGGTAGGCGATATTGTTAGCACTCGCTAACGCTTTATAATCCCAGCCATAGCGCCATGCGAGCGCGAATAGGGTTTCGCTTTTTTGCACAATGTGGATATTGCGATCATCGCTCACTGGGTTAAATTTTTGCTCAACAGAGACAAAACCGGTGCAACCCGACAGGCTTCCAAGCAGGAGGCTGATGATGATTAGCGCAGGTATTTGAGTAAACACCCTAATTTGATGGATTTTTTGACACTTGAGTTTTTGCACTAGGCTCTCATCCATTAACTTTTTTGTTTTTATAGGCATGTATTCTCAAAAATTTAAGTTATATCTGAAAATCGTCTAAAAAAAAGAGTTAGTTCACATTTCGTAACACTTCGTTTCATACTTTGCCAATTTTCTGCTGGCCATTTCGCCATTTACCTTCTACTAATCCGGTTAACTGGCGTGTGTTTTTTATACTATTTACGTGTTTTGAGCGCGTAATCCAATACAAACACAATCGAAAAACCAACCATAACCGCGACTATCGCCAAGCCAAGTTGAGGCTCTGCCTGCTGCCATGGCCAAATAGGGCTCTCAATGAAGGGAACTTGCTCCCCAGCACTGTTCTCACGATAGCTTGTCACCAGTTTCCATGGCCATAACTTGACTAAGGCACCCAACATAAAGCCGCTCAATAACGCCATAGTGGCATTGTGGTAGTGCTGCAATAACCAAGATAAGACTCTCGAGAACAACATAATGCCCACTAAACAGCCGCCAGCAAAGATACCTATGCTTACTAGGTCAAAACTTTTAACCGCGCCCAGCACCACGCTGTACATGCCCATGAGCAATAAAATGAAGCTACCGGAAATGCCCGGCAAGATCATGGCACATATGGCAATGGCACCGGCAAAGAATAGGCTTAAAGGGGTCGCCTCTAATGCCGCTGCCGGTGACAGACTAATTAAAGCGGCCACTAACGTGCCCACGGCCAACCAGACAAGACGAGGCACATTCCATTGATCCACTTGTCGCAGCACATAAACCACCGATGCCAGCACCAAACCAAAAAAGAACGACCACAGCATAATAGGCTGGGTTTCAATCAAGTGATGCAAGATCTTGGATAACAATATGATACTGGTAACAGCGCCCGCCAGGATGCTCATTAAAAATGTGCCATCCATTTGTTGCCAGGCCGCTTTTACACCCTTGCCTTTGAGAGTAACCAGGGTATCCCAGCCAACACTTTTGATACCGCCAATTAATCGCTCGTAAATACCGGTTAATAACGCAATAGTACCGCCTGACACACCGGGCACAATGTCCGCAGCGCCCATGGCCATACCTTTAAGAAAGTTCCAAAACATGTGATTCCTTTGTGGCGGCCTTGTGCCGCTTATTTTTGTGTACCGCTGAGCATGGGTACAAAATTTACCGGTTCGATGATTTTTTTAGTAATGCCGTCTTCTTCACGAATCAAAAGATGCAGCATTTGCTTACCGTCTGGGCCCACTGGCATCAATAAACGCCCCCCCACTTTTAATTGCGACAGCAACTCCATGGGAATGGTCTCAGGTGCCGCACAGGACAATATGGCATCAAATGGGCCTTCGTCGGGCCATCCCCAGTTACCATCTGAGTGCTGAAAACGTACATTGTTCACTCGTAACAACTGCATACGTTCTTTGGCTTTCTTTTGTAGTGGCGCAATGCGCTCGACGCTATACACACGACGCACTAGCTGAGAGAGCACCAAGGTTTGGTAACCACAGCCTGTGCCGATCTCAAGGACGTTATCGAGCTCACCTGCTTCTAATAGGATTTCCGTCATTTTCGCAACGGTATAGGGCTGGCTGATGGTTTGGCCATAGCCGATGGGAAGCGCGGTGTCTTCGTAGGCTTTATGGCTTAACGCTTCATCCACAAATAAATGGCGCGGGGTATTGGCAATCACCTCAAGTACATCTGGGTTTTTAATGCCTTTACCCAATAGACGGGTTATTAAGCGGTCACGGGTGCGCTGGCTTGTCATGCCAATGCCTTGCAATTGCAACGGGGTCATAGCAAGTGCCCTTTCAAGACATCAAGGCTCTCATGGCCTGTCATATCCACCTGAATCGGCGTAATAGATACCTTGTTGTGGGCAATGGCATAAAAGTCCGTACCAGGGCCTGCATCGGCTCCCTTGCCTTGTGCATTAATCCAATAGCACTCTTTGCCTCGAGGATTTTGTGCATGCACAGGATTATCACTGCGTTGGCGATGACCCAAGCGGGTGATCTCAGTGCCAGCCAATTCACTAAAGGGCACATCGGGCACATTGACATTTAATAAGGTGCGAGCAGGTAACTGCAACGTATGCAATTTAGGCAACAGCTCAACCAGAACCTGAGCGGCGGTTTCGTAATGGGTTTTACCCGCCAAGGAGACCGCGATTGGAGGCAAATCCAAAAAGCGTCCCTCCATTGCCGCAGCGACTGTGCCGGAATAAATCACATCATCCCCAAGATTTGGCCCAGCATTGATTCCGGCAATTACCCGTTCAGGTGGATACGGACACAATACGTTTAACCCAAGATGCACACAGTCGGTAGGTGTGCCA
>Ga0209712_10001296_pt1 | contig 21559 bp, 14 predicted proteins | sample ArcOceMetagenome_FD_187443 | JGI IMG/M metagenome (GOLD analysis project Ga0209712, IMG submission 187443) | Marine eukaryotic phytoplankton communities from Arctic Ocean - Arctic Ocean - Greenland ARC118M Metagenome (SPAdes) (version 2) | ecosystem: Environmental > Aquatic > Marine > Oceanic...
TATCCACCACAGAAAAAATATCAGTCTCCACCGATGTTTTACAATTATCAGCATATATTTGAGATAGTGTCAAACTGAATAAAATTAATAGATATGTTATCATTTTTTTAAATTGTTATCTCCCTTTTATAGTACGGTTTATCACTAAAAAATGAGTCAACGTCAGTGCCACACTTTGCATACAATTCGGATATAAAACCGCGTACGGGTTCAAATCCGTCTCCATATTTGAAATAGAACGTGTTGGCCCGTTTTAGACTGTATTAGTTTGTGCGCTTCTGCATATAATCGATTTCTTAAATCCCCTCTTATATTCTTTTGACATTATCGATTTATCCATTTTTTATGTTTTCGCATTAACGAAGCCATACGGCCAGTTTTGGGTCTTTTTTTGGGCGACGGGCGAGAACCAGGCCCATAGACGGTCTTCCAGGAACCATCCGATTGAAGCTTCATGTCAAATACCAACTTAGATCCCGCATGGACTATGATGCGTTTCAGTTTGACCATTGTTCTAAGTTTTTAGAGAAATAATTTGAAAGTTTTTAGAGAGTTCTAAGTTTTTAGAGAAAAAGTTTGAACAATTTTTAGAGAATTGTTTGGAGTATACAATGATATAAAAATGATTATTAATATAATTTGATACTATAAACATCTTAGTTTATTTCTCTGCATTCTGCGGCGAGAACCAGGATCATATACAGTCTTCCAGGAACCATCCGATTGAAACTTCATGTCAAATACCAATTTAGATCCTGCACGGACTATGATGCGTTTAGTCGTTTGACCATTGTTCTAAGTTTTTAGAGAATTGTTTGGAGTATAAAAGGTCCTTGATATTGTATAAAATGAAATTTCCAATTTTATCAACAATTGTCGCAATTACTACATCTACCGCATTGGCAGAAAGTCTTACCTGTGGTTCAGTACAAGCCATATATCAAGACGCTGAATGTTGTGAGGACCCGACAACCCCTACATGTGCACATGAATTGTCCATTGGTTCTCAAGAGCTTGCTTTATCAGACAACGGCGAACTCACACTAGACATCAGTGGACTACAGGCCAAGATCACTACCAACACCGCCCTTGTCACGGCCAACACTGCACTTGTCACGGCCAACACTGCCAAGATCACTACCAACACTGACAACAAAGCAGACAAAGCGTCTCCGACATTCACTGGGACCACAACTTTTGAAGGACCTGTGGAGTTCAAGAAATACGCAAAAGTTCCTAAAGGGAGTCTCATGAAGATTGGAGATGCTGTGATTAAAAATGGACACGAGGACTGGGATGTCCATGTTGGAGGACTTGAAATTCATGGGAGAGGCGACCAACGAACGAATAACATCGAAAACCCAGGGTGCTACGATGGTGCCACAACAGCAACGGGCAATTGTCCTCTCAATTACAATGAATTTACATTCAAATTTCATCGTTCTAGTATAGAAACTACGAAACTCGAGATTAACAGAGGTACGTCCAGCGACAAGTCATTGGAAATTCTTCAACAGACTGGTGGTACTAGTGGGAACCCATACATACGTTCACACCGAGGGTCAGACACTAATACATATTTAGACTTCCACAACCACGGCACAGTAAGGTTTTATGATCGGGTCAGTATTGAGAACACAGCATCTAGGCTCGATGTGAACACGCTACTAGTTGCTCAACAATCTGTCGAGTTAAATAATGCTTGCCCTACCTGTAACACCAATACCTACGGCTTTGTCACCTTTGGCCGGGGTCGTCTCGGTCATGATGGCACCACCTATGTGGCGAATTCTGGATGGCCGTTTGCTTGTAACGATAATGCATATTTTGCGGGTGACTGGACTGAAGTAGGGGGAAATTTCCGCATGATGGGTGGTAGTTACAAAGAAATGCAAGTTGGTGGTGGTGGCACCGATTATGGTGGACCGTTAAAATTTATCAAGCTGAATGCGGCTGCTGTAAATTTATACGGCAATGTAAATTTATACGGCGGCACTGTAAATTTACGCGGCACTGTCACTATTCCAGCCAATGGTGTCCACTCTCAAGTCCAGTTCGGAACGTACTCGTGGATAAATCTAGCCGACGTCAACGGCGTGGGTATTCCCGGTGGTAGTGTTCATACTGATTTTTTCAACAATGTTCGGTTTATGGCGAATGTGTGGGCAATAGGCGGCGGTACCCATCAAGCCTCGGATGAACGTATTAAGGAGAACATGGTACTTGCAGATCTGGAAGAGGTTCTCCAGAGAGTTCGGGACATTGACATGAAGAAGTATAATTACAAAGGTATAAGGGGGGGTGATATTCCTGTCTTTGGATTCAGTGCACAACAAGTTGAGTCTGTCATGCCAGAGGCTGTAAAAACAGGTCCAAACTACAATATAACCTATGCAGATGAGAGCACAGAAGAAATTGTGGGTCTCCAGACGATAGATAAAAGCAAAGTCTTTGCTTTGCACCACGGTGCCATCCAAGCTTTGGATGGCAAAATTGCCGCCCTCCAGGAAGTGGACAAGACTCAGCAGAAGCATGCTGTGACGATACAGAAGCATGCTGCGGCAATTTCCACCCTTGAAAGTACGATTGCTGCACTCGAGGAAAAAATAGCTGCACTTGTGGTGCAAAAAAATAATACGTTGCTATAAATATAATTAATATGGTTTATTTGAATACAAATTATGCCTCCACGCGTAGAAGCGATTGTTTATTTTTCTACCCATTGTTGGAACATTGCACGGTCTTTTGGTGGCTCAACAAGTCCGAGCAAGCCGCCGAACCACCCCTTTGTGGCGGGTGGTTTATCCGCTATTTTAATAATTTCACCTCCATTTGCATCCGCCGTATCTGTTTCGACAGTTTTTTCAAATATTTTCAACGCAGCAGCTTGCTTTTGTTCGGCAGTGGCTTCCTTCACTCCCATGAACGTTTTTATATAGGACCCCTTTCCACCTTCTTCGGCCTCTGCTTGGGCTTCCTTCACCGACCTTTGTGTACCACCTATTAACTTGCCACATTTACCACCGCCGCCAACTCCACTCTTAAAATATGCGATGTCCATATATATGTCACATATAAATGAAATCAGAAGTGCCATTGTGGCAGCATTCTCAATAATCTTGGCAAGTGAATTACAATGCCTATTTATCATAGTGCCCTCGTGTCCAACGACCCACTTACAAAACATCTGTGGGACATATTTGAACATTACTATAGCATCTACAGGAGACACCTTTCCCTGAAAGATGCCTTTCACAAATTTTAAAGATGCAATTGCAGCAATTGCACTTTGTAGGAACGACCAGATATAATAGATCTTCAGAAGAATGGGTCCAAAAACCCACATCATAGTTTCCAATTTAGAGGCAGTAAATTCCCCAATCGAACCACCGATCCAAGCGGTACCAGTCGCTACTGCAACAGGCGCACCGACAACAGTGGACGCTGCAGCGACAGTTGCCGCCTTTCCGCTCTGTTTGAGCCATGAGGAAAACAGACCAGCTCCTTTGACCATGATCAACATCAAAAGAGCAGCCAATATTGCTTTTGGGGTCCACTTTAAAAGCATGTTTTTAAGGTGGTCAAAACACGTGAACATTCCCGCCAATGGAAGTCCGGTAGCATTTCCCCAGAACCATGGTGTCCATGAAACCCCCCACATGGTCCAACTTTGCATCTCACCCGGGTGAGACGCATCATGGATAAACTCACCCACAGTCCCTACGAATGTCCCCAATGACCCAATCATTGATACTACTATCTTACTGTTAATAGCCTGAGAGATAATGTTAATGAACCCTTTCTGAACTATTGGACTTTTCATTGCACTCCAAAATCCTCCAACCCATCCTCCAGTTACAAAGAGTGCACTGACTACCCAAACAAAAGCACAGGCACAAAGACCCATGTAGAATGTTGTCATTTTCATAAGATGCCGCTTAAAAAAATCAAACACGTTGGGAACCCACCCAAAACCGTTGTAAAGTGAATAGCCCAAAGCCGCTCCAATTCCCACCGCAGCACCAGTCAGTAAAAGGCCAGCGCCCATCGTTGCTGCAATACCACCAATAGCAGCAGCACCAGCAACCGTAGCGGCACCAGATTTAAAAGTACCCGTCCATCCTTGTTCTTTTTTCTCTGCTTCTGTCATGGTTCCCCTATCAAATTCTGTGCCTTTGAAAGGATCTTCATATGTCCCGTCCTTAATCGCATTAAAATTAGCCTTCTCTTGAGGTGTTAGTTTCCGACCACCAGCTGTAATCACAACTATGTCATGGTATCCCTTGAAATAATTAAGGGCATCTGCTATTACAGCTGGTGGGAAGAATTTAGTCAAGTGAGATTGCAAAGGCTTTAGGTCATCTTGATCATATGCAGGGTTCATAATCTGTTCTGTCACATATTGCGATTCTGTTACATGCATCCATGCGATGAGGTCACTAAATTCATAATCCGTAAATTCCAAAAACCTTTCCTCCGTTTCTCCCTTTATTGTGTACTTGTTTGAAGAGATATATGTATTCATTTCGCGCCCACACTTATTGTCATATTTTGTTTCAGCTGTCCACAGAAAGTCCCCTTCATCGTCCACTGTCATATTAATTTGTTGCACAATATAATCGCTTAAAGCAACACTGTCATAACAAAAGTGGTTCTTCTTGGCATAGTTGGAGAGTGCTTCACTTTGAGTGTCTGCTTTGAATGGCAACTCATAAATACGGTCTTCACCAAACTCTTCAAATCCACCAAATCTATCAGAGTTGATAAAGGTTTGTCTTGCATTGGGTTCGACCTTATGATGGATAACGGGTAAACATAAACGTTTATCAGATGCAGGTTTTTTAATATGGGGCTCGCCAATTTCAGTAGCTACTGAAGAATCGGATTCGTTACCCGAATCTTCTTCATCTGAACTGACGTTCTCCTCCATGTCACCCGAATCTTCTTCATCTGAACTGACGTTCTCCTCCATGTCACTGTCCTCCTCCCCTGGCGTTTCTGTATACTTGTCAGTGTGGTCAGTAGGAGAATAGTTGATGTTTACCCAGTTGCACTTCTCTTTGAGTTTTCTAGGGTCAATTTCTGTGTCGGTTTTAAGGGTGCCTGTTTTTTTCGAGTTGTCCACTTCACTATCAACTTCTTTAACTTTTTGAATACCGACCCCCCATTTATTGAAAAATTTTTCTGCTATTTTACCAGCAGATGATTCTTCGTAGAGGTCGCCAAATTGACTTGTCAACTTAGACTTGGCTTCTAAGATTTTCTGGGCGACAGCAGGGGCATTGGTAACAGTGTCCAAGCAATCCTCTGCTCTTTTTGTTACCATGAGCTTCTGTTGGTAGGCAGCAGCTAGCAACTCCTCATGGGTGAGTCCTTCGTCCAACTGCCTTGCGAAAAAACGCTTTATATCTGGAGATGTGCTCTTCAATACTTTATCGGCTCTTGCCTTTGCACCCCTTGACTTTCTGCTGGGCTGCTTTCTGGGCTCGCTCCGAAGAAACTTCGCCGAACTAGGTGTTGCTGCGGCTTCGCTGGCAGCTCGATCCTTTTGTCCTTGAATAAGACGAAATGCCTCCCATTCTTTCAAAATTTTATCATCTGCAATTTTATTTTCAACCTTTGCTATCTCCTCTGTAAGTTCGTGAATAGCACTGAGAATAGGTTCCTCTTTCTCCGGGACACCTCCCCTTGCGAAATCGGTAGTAGTTTTTTCAGATTTTTTTTGTTCTGCAAAATAGACCATTAACTTTTCTGCATCGTCAACATCATGGACCTCCATGGCCGGCTGTTGACCGTCAAAGGGCGGCTTACCACCAGGACCCTTTTGATCTGCAAGTACATAATTTTTACCATCTGGACTTACCAAAATCCCTCCAGCTTTTTTCATGCGTTTTACAGCGGTTTTTATCCCAAGTGTTCCTTCCAATTTGCGATGTTCGTCTTTTGAAATTCTTTCTTTCAATGTTTCAACCAACTGTGTAAGCGTTTTTACTTTTTCTTTTAATTCAGGCAAATTGGAAGCATCATTATATACCGAGTATTTTGATGTCCCTTCTTCCACAGCTTTTGTGGCTTTTGTTAGATCGTCGTGTGCCTTTTTGAGCTGGTCCTCGGCGCTTATCTTCTTCTGCTTTTTCTGCTTCTTCTTTTTCTTCTTTCCTTCAGCAGAAGAAAAAGAATGGAACACCCATGAATCAAGTTTCAAAGCTTCTTTTGCCCTAAAAAGAACGTGTTCTACTGAACCATTATTGTAATGTGACTCGTGGTCTACATCATCGTGGTCGGAATATTTTTTTCTTGTTGCTAAAATACGATATGCATGTTGCCTGTTCATTTTGGAGCCGTCAACACATATTTCATGTTTGATCATCGAATCAATAAAAACAGAAGACATATTATTTTTAGATCATCGTTCTTTATATACATACATTTTTTAGAAAGAGTTATTGAGACATAAATTACAAGGTAAAAAACTAAAACATTTTTAAACATTTATTTTATAAACATACAGTAGTAAACAATATATTCTTAGTTTTTCTTCATTCTGCGTCTGATCCGCTCTGCCGCACCTTCTTTCACGTATTTACTGGCGGAATCCCTGTAAACAGACTCTGAAATACCACGCCGAGCGCTTGTTGTCGAAGAGCTGTCCTTTTCGGCTGTACTGAAGCATCGTACCCAAATATAGCCCAATATGAATGCTGAAAGAAAAAAAATAGCGATAGCAAGTGTTTGGGAACCCATGTTTGTATAATAAATTAAACTTAAGCGTTTTTTGTTCAATTATGTGCAACTTATATGTTTTTTGAGGTATTTACGTCTTTCGGTCTAGCACTAATGATGATTGACATGTCCGTTTCTATGCGGGTAGATAGGCCTTCACCGGATAGACAGACATTGGTACAACTGCCTGCCCGACTGCCTGTTACTTGGATACCTGATTGTCGTGTGTGTCGTTGTTTCGGTTGTTCTATTGAATTCACTATTTTAAAGCGAAAACACCATTGTAGGTCCTGTGGAAGGATTTTTTGTTATGCATGTTCGTCTTATAGGATGTCGCCTCCGACTTACGGAGATCTCCCACAACCTAAGCAAAGAATGTGTGCTTCTTGTGCAAAGAACGCTCGAGAAGCAAAGGAAACTGAATGGTTGGTCCGAGTACTGTCGATTATGCCGGTAACGATCCGTCAGTTATTTGTAATGAGAACAATCGACAAAGAATGGAATTTCGCAGTCAATACTATGTTGTCATTTTATCGCGGATTACAATATAAGTTATCAGCTGATGGATATTCTACCTTGGAACGAAATTTTCTTTGGACACATTTCCGAGAGTTCGAGGGACATGTGCCTTGGCAAATTCATGCTATTGTGAGCAATCAGGGACGGAAAGACTGGGAAATATACATGAAAGATCCGAAATGGTTACCGAAAGTATCCTGTCGTCAACTTTTATGCTCTCGGACTTGCGCACCTGTTATGTCTATTTCCGATATCATTCGTTTGGGACTGACTGGTGCATTAAAGTCCATTTCATTGCAAAAGTGGGTTATTCAAACTTGGAAACATTTCAAACCCGATGTACATATCAAGATGATGTTTTGGTGGGTTTTCCTTGGATGTCGTTTTAACAATCTGTTCAAATTGGGACTGATACCACTGGTCATGAACAATATTGAACTCATCTATGCATTATGGTTTGAATGTGAATTTCAAAAAACAAAAAACAGTGTCAAATTATTAAAGAAAGTACAGTCAAAAATCGCCAGAACCAGGTCCATCAAATCAGATATATCGAAATCTGTTCGATTAACCCATCTGCTCCGAGACCTTGCTCGAACACCCTCTGAATATAAAGTCAGGACATTTTTTATGACACATACACATGCTAAACTACCCTGGAATCCAAAGTTCTCTATTACTGATATCATTGGGTTTAAACAGGTCCATTCCGCTTCAAAACCAGTAGTATGCAACTGCCTGACCTCGACGGGTCATAATCTACAACTATTGCTCAAGAACGAAGACGTGAGAACCGATCGACTTGCCATGAATATAGGATATTGGATAGGAAGTTTGACTACAAATATCATTGTGCCTATTTACCATGTATTCCCTTTGAATATTGGAACCGGATGCATCGAGATGATCCCCAATGCCACTACTATTTATGACATTCGAAAAAAATCAACTCTCCTTAACTATACTATGAACAATAATCCTAACGAGACTGCCGGAACATTGAGAGAACGCATGGTCTCGTCATCGGCAGGGGCGTGTCTATTAGCATTTACGATGGGACTTGGAGATCGACATCTCCAAAATATACTAGTCACAGAATCTGGATATCTTGTACATATTGACTTTGGATATGTACTAGGAGATGACCCAAAGGGAGCTTCAACGCCAATGCGTATCACAGAAGACATGGTAGATGCCATGGGGGGGAAAGAATCCGCAACGTTCAAATCTTTTGTAGAAAGAACACAAAAAGGATATGAGACTATGCGGCAACATGCAGACTTTTGGTATCATTTACTGGTGGCAGAATTTTATATTTTCAGAGACGAGAAAAGGCACAAAAAAAGAATTAGAGATCATGTTTTGGACAGGTTCGTACCTGGAGAATGGTCATCAGAAGCGTCATTGCACATACAAACGGTGGTTGACACCGCATCCAAAACTTCGTGGATACAAAAAATATCAGATTTGACACATTCAGCTTCGAACCAATTCGACGAAATATTTAAAGCACAGCGATATTTGTAAATTAAATAATCCTAACGCTTTAATCCTAACGCTTTAATCCTAAAGCTTGATCGAATCCTAAAGCTTGATCGAAATAATCCTAAAGCTTGATCGAAATAATCCTAAAGCTTGATCGAAATAATCCTAAGGCTTTAGAGATCCTAAGGCTTTAGAGAAATAAGCTCGAAATATTTCAGAGATCCTAAGGCTTTAGAGAATCCTAAAGCTTGATCGAAATAATCTTGGAAGATTCTTGGAAAAATAATCCTAAAGCTTTAGAGAATCCTAAGGCTTTAGAGATCCTAAGGCTTTAGAGAAATAATCTTGGAAGATTCTTGGAAAAAATAATCCTAAAGCTTTAGAGATCCTAAGGCTTTAGAGAAATAATCTTGGAAGATTCTTGGAAAAATAATCCTAAGGCTTTAGAGATCCTAAAGCTTTAGAGAAATAATCCTAAGACTTTAGAGAAATAATCCTAAGGCTTTAGAGAAATAATCCTAAGGCTTTAGAGAAATAATCCTAATCATTTGTCAAATTCGATTACCAAAGGGTTTTATTTCTTCGTAACAATCCAGCATAATATCAAAAGATTGCCATGTCTTGTTTAATCTTTCGTTGACTAGATTGTGTGTGAACCAGGTCCAAACACGAACATCTTCTGATGTTTTTACATAATCAAGTGGAAAGGGATGTATTTCGAGCAACGACTGAAAATGTTCACGACAATCAATGCATGGAAAATTTTCTTTATAATCAGCTACAGTTTGATGAAGCTGGTCGGGTGTCATGCACCTGTGTAGCCTTGGCCAATCATAATCCATAGCCACAACTGTATATAATAATAGTACAATGATCAGAAGCATCTGCCTCTAAATTGATCCCATAAATAGTCGAATCCGTTTTTTTTGAAATAAATTTGTTCTGATAACTATAAGCGTTTGTTCGGGTGACATCCATATGCATTGGCCGTCAATTTTGTCCTACATGGCATCTTCGTTTTCGATTGTAATTTTCAATAAGATTATCCTTACTATTTTTTCATTTAAATCTGTTCCGTTTATCATGTGTTGCCAAGCTTTGTTCACTATTGTAGTGTTTTTGATTAGTGGTGCACATATACGGTTGCCAGGTAGTGATCTGTTGAAAGTGTGTGTCCTAAATGTAGGTAATGTTTTCTTTGGGATCTCTGCATCGGGCGCTTTGAATGTGGCTATGTTTTCTGCTTTGAGACGTGTCTCGATATTCATGACACTTTGTGGGCAATGGTTAGTTTTGGGGAAAAGACCGAGGACGGGTGTCTTTTTATCCGTCTGTCTGATGATATTAGGTGCTGTTATAGCCACTGCAGATGATTTAAGTTTTAATGTTTTAGGATATTTCTTTGTAATGGCGAATAATGCATTGACAGCTGCGTCTCAAATTGAAACAAAGCGTGCCATCGATCATGATTGGACCAAAACGGACATAATGTTTTGGTCTGCTTGTTTGTCATTCCTTGTTTTTGGCTTGCAATTAATTCATTTTGATCCTAGAACATTCGATGCTTGGGATAATGGTGCATTTAGGGTAGCATTTTTCTTTTCAATGTGTTTGGGATTTGTGATCAATTGGTCTGCCTCTTGGACAATTGAAATGAACGATGCTTTAACCCTGGCTGTTGCGGGTTCGACTAAATCGGCTGTAATGGGATTGGTTGTTTGCGCTGGCCTCTTTGACCCAACCTATATTTTCACATGGGTTAATTTTATTGGTCTTCAGATATCGGCAGTTGCGTCTCTTTGTTATGTATATTCTGTCCATAAGCCAGTCCTGACCAAGGCAATCGCTGCAAAAATCAAGCTAGTAGATCCTGTTTAAGTGCAAACATCTTTCATTATAAAGAGCCATGGGTCTAAAGTGTGTGTCAGCCAGTCTGGACGTGGATTAAACATCTGGGAACAGTCCCGAGAATTGGAACCATAAATTTCAAAGGTGTATGATTCTGGCACCCCCATACGAATAGCCCAATCTGATGAAGTCCCATAGGCTTTATAATTGGAGACAGTAGCTGCGGATCCAACGGCACACTGTGGACAGTGTTTGGACCACTTTTGAAGTTGTGATCGCATGTGTTCCGCATTTGGTGGTTCTTGTCTCGATGCATCATAAGGCATATACAGTGAAAATTCTCCCGAATGGACATTTACATATCTGGTTGCGTTTACTAATTCACGAGCAATTAATTTGGACTCTTTTTCTGAGATTGGACTCGGACCCTCATATTCCTCTGATCCCTTTGAATAGTGATGTTTTTGTGTCCAAAAATTCCTGTTTGTATCGACTCGGCGTTGATTCTTACGCTGACACTCCGATCCAGCTTCCACTCTTTTACGTCCCCATACGTTCAATACTGGGATAATGGTCACTGAGACACTCGGAGACCATTCTTTCAAAGATTGAATAACTCTTAGGCCGAGTTCGCCAGTAACGCGCTCTCTGGCATGTTCATTAAAGACCAATAGTACTCTGGATGTGCTGTTTGTTGTCCAGTCTACTATCAATATGTCGTCGTCATAACGATAGGACAGTGCGCCGGAGCAACTTTCTTTTGCCTTTTCAAGTAGAGTGTCTGTATTGGAGTATGTTGCTGTTGTCAATCCTACTAAAAAGAACAGGTAAAATATGAAAGACATTGAAGAGATGTGTGTTAGTATTTATAGGTGTCTTGGACTCGCTTTCTGTCTATAACTAGGTTCCATCTCTCAAAAACAATGAAGTCTATTCATGTTCTTCTTTTTGGTATTTTAACAGGTATCTGGATCTGGTCTTTACCGATTTTATGTGTGGCTGCCTTTTTCATGATGCCCATGGCTATTTTGACACTAATGATACTGTTTATAGTTGGGAGTTATTTGCAATATATTTCTGATGGTCAACCAATACATGACCATTGGATACGAAAATTTGTTAGTAACATTCCATGGTATGAATGGTTTCCATGCAATCAATTAACAGTTGATTCCGGCATAATAGCTGTGCATCCACATGGAATTTTATGTTGTGGTACATTGGCTGGTCTTCATTTTGTAGAAGACTCCCAAACGTGCATGTGTATTGCTCCCATTGTTTTCTACATCCCCGTCATTGGTATATTGGCACGATATTTAGGGTGTATACCCGCGACACGCCTTTCAATTGAGACGGCAATACAAATGGGATTACCAGTTATTGTAGTTCCCGGTGGTGTCCCTGAAATAGTTCTTGCTGAGACTGGGGACGATAAAAGGCGTTTCAAACGCTATGGATTTCTCAAAATAGCCCGAGAGATGCGGTGTAAACTTTCTATAGTCTTTGTTCATGGTGAATGTTCTTTGTATCGGATGTGGCAATGGCCGTTTCTTGAATGGAGAACTTGGATTTCGTGGCGTTTGAATATACCAGTTGTCATGCCTATTATGCTAGGCTGGTATGGTTCTTGGTTACCAAAGAGGTCAAGACTGACGCTGGTCTCAAGAGAATGCACACCTGGACACCGCGACTGTTATGAAAAAGAGTTTGACCAGCTCGTTAAAGGTAGTTGAATCCAGTTGTTAACAGATTGGTCATATTTAAGTTTGATGATTGCCTTCAAATGACCGATTTCTTTAAGGGTATTGACAACCATGTTAAAATAAAACACATTCTGAAAGAGTACGAAGTCCAGTATGAGGCTGAGGAAGACCTTGAGTTTTTTGATGAACTTCAAGATGGTATAATGGAAGACTATCCTAATATTTCTAATTTGGATATTGTATTAGAAAGAATATTGATCTATTTGTCAAATCGAGACCTGCGCGTCTGCAGTTTACGTTAATTATGAATAATATATTCAATATTATATACAAACAGTTTTGATGTGGTCTGCTGGAAACCATTGATAAAGACCTCTTATACGCCCTCTAGAGTCCAAGTGGCAATAATACAAGTTGAATCCTGCAGACACAAAAATTGGTCCTAAAATATCGGCCGTAATATGAGCAGCAATGTGTTTGCGTGTTGTTTCTAGAATGAGGATCGCCTTTTTGTTTCTGAAGAAAAGGTCCCCTCTCCATTGTAGCATCAACGATGGTTTTCTGGCACATAAATGCCAGCCCAGTTGGTATAGTTGGTCCATTTATGTTTGATGCGCAACTTATATACATCCAATTTTTGCGGCAACAATACTACCCCCATTTGTACAAACAATTTTAGTGAGTATATAAATGTAGAATTAAAATTGTATAATGTTCCACAATTTTACACCCAATGTCCATCACTTTATGCAGACCAAACATAATTTCCAAAAAGCAGAAGCTAACCCTGAATATATGTTCAGTGATAACATAGCAGGTGTTCACTACGATAAAACATGGTTGACTGAGGCTCGTCTTTGTATGGCATCAGTTATTGAAGCTGATGATGTCGAAATGGAAAGGTTTGGTGGAGATACGGGTTATATCCGTTCCTTGAAAGAACTTTTAAGCAAATACGACCCGAACATTAGTTATTGGTCAAATTCGCGTTGTACAGGCGAAGAATTTTCAAATCATGTCTGTGCAAACAGGCGCGCTTACCTTATGTTTTTCCATGATAATGTTAAATTTAGTGGTAACCGAGAAACGAAAGCCAACTATACACCTAGCAACTTTGTATTACAAGAACCTCGTTCCCGAATGAAAAAAAGGAACGAAAAATCCCTTGAAGAAGCGTTGGGGCGCGCAACAAGTGCAGAAAACAGCCTTATGTCATCTCAATTTCGTAATTGGTTGTCAGCTCCAGAATATGAGGTGTATAGACCGTATAAAGATTGCAGGTCTGGCCGTGAAAAAAATGAACTCCGTGAACAGATTCGTGAAGTATACGATTTGAAGTCTGACATTTACGATATGAAGGCTAAGCCCGATTTTTTCTCTCCTGTGCCACCATACCCAATTAAAACGGTTGAAACCAGTTACAGGGGAGATTCTAACGAAGGTGCACCACTCGGATGGACCGTTGGACAGGGAGATGTTGCGCTAAGCAATCCCAATGCACTGTTAAAAACGGAGCTAGCACATTTGGTGGATTCAGGCGAATGGAAATGGATTCAATATTTGGTAAATTCTCTGGAAGGAGATTTCCTTGAAATTACACCAGAAATGGATATCATTGAAATAAAAAATAAATTGGCGGAAATGAATTCTACACATAAAAGTACAATGTATGAAGCGGACGACAGCGACCCCGATTACTATGTGCCTGATAATTTCGACGAGGTAGAAAGACCTGAAGATTTATGGTCAGTTAGTTTGTACGTCTTAGATACCGCCGCCAACATCGTCACTCTAAACGCGCGAGCACACCGTATGTTATTTGATAATTTGATGAAATCATCGGGAAGTCCAAATATGTCTGCAAATAAAAAACATTCCTTTTTTACATTGGCCACAACCGGGCAAGTATATGGCGTCTCCGCCGTAGCAGGCGACGATGGTGAGTTGATGGGATATAGAAAAGGAAATGCAAATGAAGAGGGGGGGTATTATCCTTGTGGTATCTCTAATAATTCCAGAGTAAATTCTTACTGGTATGATTGTTCGGATGACATGTTTTTCAGTGATAAAATTCAATGGTTGCAAAATTACAGGCGCAAAAGATGGACACAAATACGAAATATTTGCTATGCATTTTTAATAGAAGCAAATATTGATACTGCAATCGATATGAATACAGAATCTAATGCTTGCGTCGATGAGAGTGGATGCAAATACACACGCGCGCAAGCCACAAACACCTGGACATCAGAGTATGATGAAGAATTGACAGCCTATTCTAAAGGACTCTATTCTGTGTAACAAAATCAATTTGTATTACCAAAAAATTTTAAGCTATCATTTTTGCTGGTATTTTGCCTTGATTTTTCGATCTTTGTATGACTGAGACGTCTCCATATTGCAAATTCCACAAATCAATGTTATCATTTTTCAATATTAATAGAGGCAATTGCGTTGGTTCTCGTGAGAGTTGCTTTTTAACCGCTTCTATATGATTTTCATAGATGTGGGCGTCGCCGATATTGAGTAGGACTAAGCCGGGCTGACGGCCGACTTGTTGGCATATAAGTGTTAAAAGCAATGCAGTTGAAGCGATATTGAAAGGGAGACCCAAAAACATGTCTGCCGATCTTTGAGTTAGCATCACTGAAACTCTTCCGTCAGATTCAACGTAAAACTGATATAAACAGTGGCAGGGTGGTAAGCACATTTCTCCAATTTGTCCAGGGTTCCATGCATTAATTAATATTCTGCGTGAAGTTGGGTCATTTTTCAGTAAATCAACCACATTTTGAATTTGATCAACGCCTTGCCCCGTATAATCTGTGGTACAATCAATATATTTTGCACCGTAATGTCTCCATTGAAACCCATAGACAGCACCACAGTCATAATTGTTCTTTTCTGAATTACCGTCCCAGATATGTACTTTTTTTGCAATTAACTCCGTTGCATCTGTCGAACCTCTCAAAAACCAAGCCAATTCTTCAACAACACCTCTAAAGAATACTTTCTTGGTTGTTAATAGTGGAAAACCATCAGCTAGATCAAAAGACAAGTATTTGCCAAAGCAGCTCTTGGTAACAGAATTTCTAGTTTGTCTTGTATCACCATTTTCTAAAATATCTCGCAAAATTTGAAGGTATTGATTTTCCATAATTTTATTATTCAAAAAAGTGTTTTTATAGTCATAAAGTTTGCCCTCGAAATAAAATACTTAAAAATATATTTTATTTAATTTACTGTACACAAAACCGACGTTACTTTTGGTTTCAGCATCAATGGTGCCAAAATTCAATTCGCGCCGTTTTGTTTTATCTGTAACTTGTAACATGCGCAGTTGCACTAACATTTTCCTTTGAATAACCAACTGATCTCGGAATGCCTGGTACACGTATAGTTCATAATCAACGTCCGAATAATTCCAATGTGTTTCATCCGAAGATGCTTCTCTTTCTAAATCACGATTTTCCCAATGTTGTGGAGCATAAATTTCGTCATATTCATTGGTAAAATTTCGAAACAATCTGTCCCAAATTGTAAATTCTCTGTTTAAATCCTGTTGTATTCTTTCAAAATCATCGGCGGTTTCTCTCATGGGTTCTTTTAATGATTCTTTGGTCATACCACAGCATTCTAATAGTATACTGGGCCATAATACATATTTGCGGTATTTGGTGATAAAAAGACCCAATATAATTGCGTATGTGATAATGACAACCATGGTCATGGAGAATGCAATTCCCGTGTATTCGGGTTCAACTTCTGATACTTTTTTTGGAGCACCAGCTGGAAATCTATCACTGTAGTCTTTGTAATATCTATTGTCTTCACCTAAAATATACATTGATTTACCCAGTCCAATGTACACCATGCTTAAAAGAGATGCCGAAAAGAAAAGAAACGACATGAAAAAAGTAACAATGGATGCTGAATATGATTTGGATAGACCTTTCAAAGAGTCCAAATGGAATGAACGGGTTCCAGTTGTCCGGTGTGGCTTTAGTCCTGCTGTAAATTTCGATTCTTCAGCGTAGATATGAATGGACAAGAAAAACGATTCGATAACAGATATGATTGAAAGGCAAATGGTGAACACACATGAGATCACGTACATGTTTACTTTCCATGATGGTTGGTCTTCAGTGTTTCCAAGAAGTGCACCAAATATGGCGGTGGCAACACCTAACATGAGTGTGGACACTATGGAAATTTGGTTTAGCAGCGATGTGTAATCAGATAAAATACTAGTGATCCGTTCTTCTAATTGGACAAGAATTTCTTGCAATTTTTCCAAGTGCATGGTTTGATTTCCAATTGTTTTAAATCCTCCAGTAATTTCTCTCGCAAAACGTTCACGCCCTAATAGTAATTCAGTCGCTTTGGCATCTTTTTCAGCTGCTTTTTGTGCGATTGTATCATATACTGCTGCTCTATTGGTGGCTTTCTGTGCAAGTTCCTCGTATCCGACCTGTTTTTGTTCTACCTTTCGTGTATTCTCATTGTACAACAAACTGGCAGCTGTTAATACAAGTGATATGATAGCGGTTGGTTCTGGCATTTCTTTGACAAAACAGTCATTTAAATACACAGGTATATTTGTTCAAAAGTTCGTGCAAGATGAACTTGATCTTTAATAAACATAATGTATTTCTCTAAAGCTTTAGGATTATTTCTCTAAAAAAATTCAAACTTCTCTAAAGCTTTAGGATTATTTCTCTGAAAAAATTCAAACTTCTCTAAAGCTTTAGGATTATTTCTCTGAAAAAAATGATATGCATCTAAAGCCTTAGACATATTTTCTCTAAAGATTTAGAAGACCAAGACGGCACACCTTATGTACACTGTGGATGCACAATTAAAGATCAGTAATTAACTATATAGTGGCAGCAAGACAGTCAAATGTCAGAGAATCCACAGGCCAGTGGCCATAACACACAAGACATAACACAAAACACACATACAAATTGGACTAGGAACCCCAAAAACTGTACAGTACTACAAAAACTCAGTAAGTATTGCAAGGAGTACAGAATTGGACGTTCTTGCCCAGTATATGACCGACTATTAAAAGATTGTAGAAAGTCCTACCGATAATGTTTGTCATAAAACTATTTTTTTTTTATACTGTGACCACTAATCTTTATTCTCATCTTCCCAATCAACATCTGTCATTTCACCAGTGATTTTATTATAAACACCAAAAAGCTCACCCTCTGTATTTAACAAAATAATACTGACAGACATGTCTGCATCCGTCTCAACATGATACCATTCTTTTTCAGGCAATATAAAGTATTCAACGTTGCGGATCTCGATTTTTTCGTATTCCTGATAATCGTCTTCGAATGGCCATTTGGGATCACTGGTATCATGATTGCTCCCCTGATACAGCAGTTCTGCTCTATGGTTCTCGTTGTCATCTTTCAAGCTTGTGATGGTGCGCCGCTGAAAGGCTACCTCTTTTTGCAGCCTCTTGTTGTCATATTTCAATCGTGTGATGGTGCGCTGCTGAGAAGCTACCTCTTTTTGCAGTTGGAACAATTCCATACGTTGGTCGAGGCTACTCGGTGACATCTTTTTCATATATGACATCTTGTTGATGCATTAAAAAGTAATTATTTATAGGTTATTTTTATTATTTATTTTGAATTTTAATTGACGCGTATTGCTTTTTTTGAAGGATCTTCAGTGTCTGAACGCTTACGCTTGTTGATCTTTGGCCCTGGGAGCTCGTCACGAGGAGTGCAGTACTCATGGTCTTCTGAAAGTCCCGTGACCACCGCCTTGATAAGAATATAACATGCCAGCACAAAATATAACGGTTGGACCTCCTTTATTGTGACAGCAATGTTCGTTTTTATAGCCATATTACTTGTGGTTGGACTTGGAGGACCAAAGTATCACGATTGTGAAAATAACGATTGTGAAAGATATTATTACTATGGTCTTTACTGTTATGATTACTGTTTATACTTGTGCTTTGGAGTTTGAAAACTGTCAAATGAATCAAAAACAATATAATTATTGTTACAGAAAAGTACTACATTATTTACTGTTGATAGTCTTCTTTAAATATTGCTATACCCAACGGACAGACGTATTTCAATTTGTCAAACCAATACACAACTTCTCTATTGTTAGCGTGTATCGTACCGTCACTGTTCACCGTGGATAAAAACGTACCACCACACACACCCTGCGCATTACGGGTCCCTCGGGTCCCACAACCAGATTTGAGGACACTGGATTGTCCACTCGTGTATTCGGATGGGACGACTACGCCAATAGACACAATTACTGCTCCAAACCCCTTGTTCCAATTAATATACGTCAATCCCGACCTTGTATTATTGCCCATCGTATAATCTACATATGGAAACAGTGCATTATATGCACCAACTCCACACACAGTACCATTCGCCGCGCCAACGTTCTGGAAACCACCCACTATAATTTTATCAATGACACTCATATCTGTTGCATGAAATAATATGGAACACTTCACGTCAACGCCGTCAGCTTTCAGAAGTTGTACAGTATCCATAAAAGCCGAAAATTGCGACGCTAGTCTGAAATAATCGACAAACGTTTGATTGGAATTCAATTCCGGTAATTCACGCCACCCAAAGAGTTGTTGAACCAAATCTTGATCGTAATGACTAGTGAGTGCGTCGGGCAGTTTACCAGTTAATTCTTCCACTTGGTGGTACGAACGCCCGAGCCACCCGGCGCCGTTAAAAACACCCAACGAAAAGGGCCTTGGCGCACCACTTATTGTTGCTATTGGCCATCCTGGGAATTTAGCATGATATTCAGGTCTGGCTGCGATTGTTTTTAATTCTTCACTGTTTCTTTTCTGTACTAATGCCGCTGCCGCCGCTACATTCGCCGATGCTACCGCTGCTGCCGATGCTACCGCTGCTGCTGCTGCAGAATCCCGCACAAATTTTGGAACATGTGACAAAGACACAGAATTGTCTACCATGCGTATAGGTCTTTCAAATCCAGTGGATGTATTACGCTGGATCATTCCGCTAAACGGGGGCGAACCAGATTTATTAACGTTGTTGACATCGAATTTATATTCGTATTTTGGCGGCGAAGAATGATTGCCGTGCGTTGAAGAAACGGTCTTGGAAAAGGTAGATGAACCACCGCTTTTGTATGCTAAATAGGCCTGTGTCATCTCTTCCCATTGGTCTGAATTCATGTCGTTCCAATCGGCGGCACCATGTGTATAATTTCCGTCGTATTGCCAGTGTATATTGGAGACGGTCTTGCGTGAAATATCAGTGTCGGAAGTGGCATAAGACATGATAAACCATTGGTCCTTATAATGGACCACGGTTGGTAAAAATATATCCGGATATTGTGCATAAAACGCGGCATTCGCTGGGATTTTTTTCAGTTCGTCGATTCCTTTTTTTATTGTGAAAATCCTTTTGTCAGTTTCGATAAAGATATCATTCGTTGTCCAATTCAATGTCCACTTGACCCACTCCGTACCAGACGTCACACGGTGATATTCTGTTTCCTTATTGACGTTATCCACCTTAATTGTCCATAACCCATTGTACCCAGTAGCCAGTTGATTCGGATTCGTCGCTACAACCCAGGCGAATGGCCCACCGCCTGTAATGACCGATACCGATGGTGTATAAATCTCCAGTAACTCAGGTGGAATCTTGAGACCATCAGTATTGGGCCCTCCTGTCACCGGCTCTAACAAATAATAGACATACCTCTTCCCCCCGATTAGTCCAAATGTCCATAATTTAATTGTAAAATATGGTTCATTGTTGAATTTGGGCCACCACTTAGAGGTAATATTCTTCTGTTGACTGTTGAAATGCCACAACCCTGGGTAATTTTCTATCGCCATCCGCACCGTGTCAATGGGGAAATCCTTAAAACGAACTTTGGTTCCAAATGGAAAGGGTTGTTGTGATGCTGGAGTAGGCAACGATGCCCAACTTTTGGCTGCGTTCTCTCTTTTTGTTTTTTCGGCCTCTTTCCCGTCATTCCAGCTTTTCAACTCATTGACATACTGCTGTCGGGCGACACCAGCCGCTGACTCGTATTTTGTACGGTCGGATGTGTTCTTCCATTCCGCTGAAATTTCTGCCATGTTCATTTTTTTCTGTGGGTTCGTTTGTCGATATTCCTGACTAAAAATCAAATAGGCCGATGGAGCCCGGTTCGGTTTGGGGACACATAGAGCTCTTGGCCAGCCGAATTGTGTTTGGTCCTTGATAATGACAAAAGGATGCAGGAATCTATTAATCTTGCCTTCGTGTCCCATGAAATATTTCATAATATCATAGTGTTTGATTAAGAAACTATAAACCGTTGTGTTCTTGCCGCGTGTTTTTGCATCGTCCAGTGTAATATAATTAATGTAGACCATTTTGTCCTTTTTCAATGGCACCAGTGATGACGATGACGACGATGACGACGACGATGACGACGACGATGACGATGACGATGACGACGATGACGACGACGATGACGACGACGATGACGATGACGATGACGACGATGACGACGACGACGATGACGATGAGACGTCTATTGTTTTAATGTTATTCACATCACCATCACCATGTGCATGTGCACCCCAATTACCACGACCACCATTATTTTTACTGACCATTTCTTTGGTTAATGGGGATACGAGATGAATAGTAGCCACTCTTGAGCTGGACTCTCTGACTTCCAACCCATAAGTATTACTCGCCCTACCTGTACAATTATTGATACATGTTGTATCCACTCCAATAAGAGTCAGTGTTCCACCCTGGTCCGCAACCATTCCACTCCATTTACATTCCGATACTGTCACATTTGTACATTTACCATTAGTGGAGTCACCTAGTGCAATAACACCATCATTCTCACACTTTTCAATGAATACATTGTTTAAATTAAAGGATGAATGCCCATACACTCCACTCCCTTTCTTATTTTGTATCGTTATGTTTTCAATATCAACCATACCTTGAACATTTGATTCAATAGAAAAACCACATAATACAATAATTTTATTGTTTAATCCATGACCAATAATTTTCATAGGAGATGAAATAACCACGTACGCGATATTATCACCAACAACATGAGTCCCTTCACTCAACACAATTGTATCAAGTATACTACTGTGAGTGATTCTTTCCACTGCTTCTTCCAACGTCGGGCACTCTTGGGGCACGCTGATTTCATTGCCATGCGTTGGTGAATATGTGGGACTTGATGGCGAATATGTGGGACTTGGCGACGTG
>Ga0209712_10001297_pt1 | contig 21556 bp, 20 predicted proteins | sample ArcOceMetagenome_FD_187443 | JGI IMG/M metagenome (GOLD analysis project Ga0209712, IMG submission 187443) | Marine eukaryotic phytoplankton communities from Arctic Ocean - Arctic Ocean - Greenland ARC118M Metagenome (SPAdes) (version 2) | ecosystem: Environmental > Aquatic > Marine > Oceanic...
CAATGGACACACCCCTATTATAGTGAAATTTCTTTAACGATTTTGACCACTATTTTAGTGGTGTACGGGGATGTTTTTAATAAACATATTAAACGTATGATCAGTCCTTACCATATTGTGATTCGTACCTTAGTATTTATTCTGATCTGTGCTTTTGGATATGGGTTGTTATTCGTGCTTGCCACACCTTATTTAAAACAGCTTATAATGTATGTTCCTAACTTGTATCGGGGATTGACTGTTATTCTGGTGTTTCTAATCTTAGGATATTTAGCCGAGCACAGACGTTATATTTAATGTAAGGATTATAAATCCCAACTTGGAAGAGTATTTTTATGTTTGGTTTGTTAATAATATTAATGCTTTTTTGATGTGCTCCTGATTATATCTGTTACAACATCTAACCAGCACGCTGGTGGCGAGAATTTTGCGGGGTAATAAGGATTATTTTTGATTCTTAGCTTGCTTGGAGCGTCTATATGTTGATGGCACCTTGTAAAAAAAAATATAGAAAATTCTAATATTCACTCCCACTAAACAAAAATTAATTATTTCTCGTCAAAAAAATAATAATCAAGATTGTACCCGCTTAATGAGTATTTGATTAGGGGAAAAGTTAAAATAACTACTATTGCCCTCTATTTAAAATGTTGCTGGCACAGTTTAATCTCTGTTTTAGCCTCAGCCTGCCAGAGTAATCAGTGTCTAACCGTTTAACCTATTTAAAACAGACAATGATAAATTTCTACTTTCTCACAGAATATATTTAACAATATGCCTAATACTTTTGTTTGTCCTCAGAATAATTTAGAAGTATTTTAGTCAAAGTGTTGAATTAGAAACTAAAAACCTCTCTATTTTAAACATTATTTTGTCAATAAAAAATATAACAAAAACAGCCCGCTAAGTTGTAGTTTAAAACAAGTCGTTTTCACTATTTAGTATTTTAGGTTTTCAAAATACACCTTTAAACGCCGAATTTGTTGCATTACAAACCGATCTTTGTGTACCTTGAGTATGTTAATTTTCGCTAAAGTAATTAACATAAAGTTAACGTTACGGCATCTTGGCGGTGTACTTCACCATAATCCGTAAACTTTGTGTTTGAATGTTGGGTGTTAGTACTTAAAAAATTAGAACGTTTTTCTTATATTTTATTATCCAGCTCAAAATTCACTTGTTTCCAGCCAGGTTTATGCTTGTTGTATTTGCCATATTATTATTGGTATCAAATAAAAGAAGGTGACTGTTAATGAATATACCTCGTCGAAATCTTCTTAAAGGTATTGCTTTAAGTGGTGCAGCTTTTAGCTCTAATGTCGCTCTAAGCTTCGGCACTAGAGCATCTGAGTCCAAAATATTATCGCTAAAAGGGCATATCAATCATTCTGTTGCACGCTGGACTTATGGTGATTTATCAATCGAAGAATTATGTAAGGCGGTGAATACAATAGGTTTTTCAGCGATTGATTTAGTTGGGCCTAAAGACTGGCCAATACTTAAGCGTTATGGCATCGATTCGTCTATGTGTAACGGTGCAGAAATCAATTTAGTTGATGGCTGGATCCATCCTCAGTTTCATACCGAATTAGTCGAACGCTATTCCCAACATATTGATCTGGTTGCCAAGGCTGGATACACCAATTTAGTTTGTTTTAGTGGAAATGCCAGAGGCATGGCAAAAGAAGTGGGACTTGAAAATGCGGTAAAAGGTCTTCAAAGAATATTACCTCACGCTGAAAAAAAGGGCGTAGTGATACAAATGGAGTTATTTAATAGCAAAATTGATCATCCAGATTACATGGCTGATACCTCAGATTGGGGAGTGGCTTTGTGCCAAAAGTTGGACTCACCCAATTTTAAGTTGTTATATGACATCTATCATATGCAAGTTAATGAAGGCGATATTATTAGGACTATTAGGGATAATCACCAATATTTTGGCCATTACCATACAGCCGGTGTACCCGGAAGGCACGAAATTGATGACACCCAAGAGCTGAATTATCCCGCTATCGCTAAAGCGATACGTGATACTGGTTTTACCGGTTTCTTGGCACAGGAGTTTATTCCCACAGCAGAAAGTCAGACAGGTCAAATTGAATCGTTACGAAACGCCATTCAAATTTGTGATGTCTGAACATGACATTACTTTACTCGGTCAACAAAGAAAAGGAGACTAACAGTGGCGAATAATTATTATGACGCAATAGTTGTTGGATCAGGCATCAGTGGAGGTTGGGCTGCCAAAGAACTGACCGAGAAAGGGCTTAAAGTCTTAATGCTTGAACGTGGCAAAAATATAGAACACGTTAAAGATTATAAAAATATGCACAAGGAAACTTGGAATTATCCACATCGTGGTCGGCCTACCCAAGAAATGAAAAAAGACTTTCCTGTGCTTAATCGTGACTACCCCTTAAATGAGGCCACTTTTGGTATGTGGGCCAATGAAAAAGAATCACCTTACGTTGAAGACAAACGTTTTGACTGGTATCGGGGTTATCATGTTGGGGGGCGCTCATTATTGTGGGGTCGTCAGAGTTATCGCTTAAACACTGAGGACTTTATGGCTAATGCCAAAGAGGGGATTGCCGTTGACTGGCCTATTCGTTATGAAGACGTCGCCCCTTGGTACGATTATGTTGAACGTTTTGCTGGGATCAGTGGCAACCGTGACGGTCTGGATGTTCTGCCTGACGGTGAATTTCAACCTGCCATGTTGCTAAATTGTGTTGAAAAAGATGTATCAGCACGGATTGAAAAAGCCTTTAAAGGCTCACGCCACTTAATTTCTGGTCGCACCGCAAATATGACTGAGCCTAAACCAGAACAAGGACGCACCAATTGCCAGTACCGCAATAAATGCTGGTTAGGCTGTCCCTTTGGCGGATTTTTCAGTACCCAATCATCCACTTTGCCCGCCGCAGTAAAAACGGGTAACTTGACAGTGCGCCCCTTTTCGATTGTAAAAGAAATTCTGTATGATAAAGATACAAAACGCGCCACAGGTGTATCGGTCATTGATGCACAAACCAACCAAATTTATGAGTTCACTAGTAAGATTATTTTTGTCAACGCTTCGTCTTTTAATTCAGCGTGGTTACTGATGAATTCGGCTACAGATGTTTGGGAAGGGGGGTTGGGAAGTAGCAGTGGTGAATTGGGACACAATGTCATGGATCATCACTTTCGGGTAGGGGCTTCTGCGACAGTGGAGGGGTTTGATGACAAATATTATTATGGACGTCGACCCAGTGGCTTTTATGTGCCGCGCTTTCGCAACTGGGGTGATGATAAACGTGATTATTTACGTGGCTTTGGTTATCAAGGCTCTGCAAGTCGTCAGGGTTGGCGACGAGATGTAGCAGAAATGGGAATCGGCGCTGACTTAAAAAATGCGATGAGCGAACCTGGTCCTTGGCAAATCGGTATGACTGCTTTTGGTGAAATGTTACCTGAACATAGCAATCGTATTTACTTAGATCCTAAAGAGACTGATAAATGGGGACTGCCCGTACTGGCCATGGACGTTACTATTCGAGATAACGAACTGCGTATGCGAAAAGATATGCAGCAGGATGCTATGGATATGTTTGAAGCTGCTGGCCTGAGTAATGTACAAGGGTTTGAAAACGAGTACTACCCTGGAATGGGTATTCACGAAATGGGTACGGCGCGCATGGGCCGAGACCCCAAAACCTCGGTACTTAATCGATACAACCAGGTTTGGGATGCGCTTAACGTATTTGTAACCGATGGCGCATGTATGACGTCTGCTTCTTGTGTCAATCCTTCTTTAACCTATATGGCTCTGACCGCTAGAGCAGCAAATTTTGCGGTAGATGAGCTAAAAAAAGGTAATCTTTAACTATGAAAAGACGTGATCTGCTAACAATGATTGCCGCCGCAACGGGTGCTGCATTTGTAGGCTCCAATGTGTTGGCTTATACAATCATACCGATACAAGACAGTAAAGACAGCGGTTATTCTAAAGATGAAGTGGCATTTTTTAATGAAGTGGGTGAGATCATTATTCCGCGCACTGATACGCCGGGAGCGAAAGATGCCAATGTGGGCAGTATGATGGCCATATTGCTGGCTGATTGTTACTCACCAGTCCAGCAAAAATCAGTCAAAAACGGCATTGAGTCTTTAAAGTCAAAGGCTAAGACGCGTTATGCTAAAGATTTCTTATTGTTAACCCATGAACAACGCACGGCCTTACTTTCATCGATAGATGAAGAGGCCGATATGCAAACTAAAAAAACAGTATTTGCCAAGAGCTCGTCTAACGAAAAAGCATTAGTGCTGCCTCACTACTTTACGATAATTAAACAATTAGTCTTATTTAGTTTTTTCTCTTCGGAAGTAGGTGCAACTAAGGTACTCAGATACGAAGCGATACCTGGGTTTTACGACGGCGATCTGCCTTATAAGAAAGGAGACAAGGCTTGGGCTACATAAATCTTTAGTTTTAATAGAGTGTAAAAAAGCTAGAAAAATAATTTAAATTTCGCATTATAGAGGAACTAAATTGATAAAGTTGATGAAAAATACAAGTCTCGGAATTCTATTTATATGCATGACGACCATCATCAGCGGCTACAGTATTGCGCAAGAAGAACAGACGCTGCGGGAAAAGATGGCTCAAAAAAGTGAGATTTGGGAGCCTGTTCCAATGATAGTATCCGCACCTGATGGACAACCTCCTTCAGATGCGATAATACTATTTAATGGTAACGATCTAAGCGGTTGGCTGGCTTTAAAAGGTGGTGAAGCCCCCTGGTTTGTGCAAAACGGTAGTTTTATGGTGAAACCTGGTAGTGGTGATATTAAGACCAAACAAAGTTTCTGCGATATACAATTACACATGGAATGGAAAACGCCTACTGATGTAAAGGGGCTTCATGGTCAACAACGTAATAACAGCGGCATTTTTCTGCAACAGCGTTACGAAATCCAAATGTTGGACTCATACAATAACCAAACTTATGCCAATGGTCAGGCAGCCAGTGTCTATAAACAGAGCATTCCGCTGGTCAATGTTATGCGGCCCACAGGTCAATGGCAGTATTATGATATTATTTATACAGCTCCACGTTTTAACGGTACAACTTTGACTGAGCCCGCTTACGTCACTGTTATGCACAATGGGGTACTGGTACAGAATCACGTCGAAATTCAGGGTAAAACTGAATGGATAGGAGCCCCAAGCTATAAAGCTCATGGGTGCGCACCTTTGCAACTGCAAGATCACGGCAACCAAGTCAGTTTTCGTAACTTATGGGTAAGAGAGCTTAACACTCATAATTAGTGAGTTATTCTTAAGCCCATACTGTTTCATTTACTACTGAAGCTAGCTATTATGCCCCAGATTTGATTTTGTCTACTCGCTTTTAGGGTAGCCTTTATCTTGTAACCTCGTTAATTTATTCATAATGGAAAAATAACTTGGAAATTTACAAATAACCCCCTTCATCTTTGGATATATACCAAACTAGCCATTGTCGACTTCTATTTACCCATGCATGAAGTTTTTACCTACACTATGATGTGTTATTTGCTCGGTCATGATTGACAACTGATTAATTTTCACTGAGTCAATGGTAACAAATTACAGAGCACGTAAAGTTTACATGGATTAAAACACCGACCTATAAGATATAATGGAGACAATTTATACAATCAGTCATCGTATTTCCTAATATTCATCGATAGTAGTCAATATTCATCTTTTTAGTCCAAAAGGAATAATCAAGACTATGCCCATCTCATCAGTGTTTGATGAGTGTTAAAACATAAAGGGGTGGTTTATGACCTTGGGCAAAAAATTAAAAAAATTACGAGCAGAGCACAACCTCAGTCAGCCTGAATTGGCTGAAAAAATTGGTATCGAGCAGTCTTACTTGTCTAAGTTAGAGAATGATAAATCGGTGCCTTCAAACGAAATTTTCAATAATATTCTTCAGGCATTTGGCTTAACCTTAGATCAATTTGTAAGTGAATTTACACAAGGTGCAGAATTAGATCGCTTAAAACAAATTCCTGATGTTCAGCAGTATTTTTTGACTAAACAAACTCATAATAAAAATATTCAACGCCGATTTTTATATGTGTCTAGTTTACTTGTCGTGTTAGCCACTACTTTATTTTATATGGGGTATAGCAAACAAATATTTAGCGAAACCCAATTTCAATATGAATCTAGAGGAGTAGTTTTTGATGATGAACCTGCCGATATTTTTAATCGTTGGCAACGTTTGATCCCCCAAGAACAATACCATGACCTTCATCAAAAACGTAAGTTGGAAATGGAACAAAGGATAGATGAAAAATCCATCGGTATTTTTGAACATTCAGGTCCCCACTTTCGTCGCGATATACAAGGTGGTTATCGACATTATCGTCTTGCAAGTGAAAAAGAAGTAAAACGTTCTGTTAATGCATGGCTGCAAGTGTTCGGAGTATTCTTATTTAGTGCAAGCATCATGGGTTTTGTGCTTGAAAGACGTTTTTTTAAGTCTTCTTTGTAAAAATGATTAAGGAAAATGATGATGAATTTTTTACTCAAAAGTGCGCTGTTTTTTATACTGGTGATGCCAGTTTATGCAATGGAGTTTTCTGTACAACACTCAGGTGACTTAATGGAACAAAAAACCTTAGTGCTATTAAAAGCCTTGCGAGCCTCACATGACTTAGAAAAATGGGAGTTTACTGACAAAGTACATATAGACAAAACGGCAATACCTCACAGTCATCCAATTTTAACTTTACACACAAGGCACGGGCACTAAAGTCAAAAATATATGCTGCTATCTACCTATATACATGAACAAATCCACTGGTTTGCTGATGAAAATATAGAAAACACCCATGCGGCCATAGCTATGCTAAAACAAGCCTTTCCTAAAGCGCCCGTGGGTTACCCTCAAGGAGCCAGTGATGAAGAGTCCAGTTAATTACATTTAATTGTGTGTTACTTAGAGCAGCAAGCATTAAGAGAATATTTAAGCGAAACTCGTGTCAGGGCAGTGTTTAAATTTTGGCAAAATGATCATTACACTTGGATATATAAACAAGTTGAGTTACATCAAGACTTACTTGCTAGAGTTATTACAAAAAGTAATTTCGATTTGAGCAAGTAAACTCAATGAAGTTATTATTAGACCAATAAAGGTAACTGCCCATCAATCAAAAACTGCTCTCTTGTAAACATAACAGGAAATGTTCTAGGTTGAGAAAATCTTAATATGCCAGTTTGCGGATCGAGCTGGCAGATATACTCTACTTTGTCTTCGGGTTTTTCGGATTGAATAATTGTATGGTTATCAATGGCCACATTGATACCTTGCTCTTGGCTTCGTGCTGAAAAATAACGCAGCAGAACAGCGCCATTTTTACGTGCTTGTAGACCGACTTGTTGAGTCAGCAGGTAGGAGCCTGGATCAGTGAGTTGTTTTTGTATTTCTGCATCTGAAATATGGGTCAAATCTAAAGCATGGGTACTGATTGCTTGAACAAAAAATAGAGAATGTTCTGATTGTATCACTTTGGGAAAAGGTGTTTCGGTGCCGTCAATTAGATAAAAACGATAAAATGCGGCTTCTACTAAACAGGTAGATATAGATTCACTGGCATAAAAATAACTGGGCTGTGTTATGGCACCAAAACGCGATCCATATTTTAAGGGGGGATACCGAAAAGGGGTAGATATCAGATAATGTAAGTCTTGAGTATCGTCAGCATAGCTAGGCTTAAAATCATCTAGAATTTGCTCCAAAATCGCCTGTTCTTCAAGATCATCGACTAATGAAGTGGTCGCTGCATATTCTTGTGTTTCAACCATTCTACATACTGAATTGGCGTAATAATTTAATCCACCAGCAGCATCAATGATTTGGTTTACATTCAAGCTTTGCCTCTTAATGCATCTAGGTAAGCATTAACGTTGACTAAGCCTGTAACGGTAAAACACAAATCTCTCGGTATACCGCGAATATGTTTGTTTTTATGTTCGAACCAATGCTTCATAGAAGTAAGATCCCCGCCAAATAAAGCAAACAATGAGCGATAAAGCCGGATAAACAATATTTGTAGCTCATTTTGTTTCGATTCTGATTCAAAGCTAGGTTTGCGTAATAATGTTGAACGCCCTACACCAATCAACTTTGCTGCGTGACTATCAGAAATGCCCATAGTTTTGTAAGCGTTTATATAAGCTTTCATGACGATCGTTTGACTGTCTTTAGTTTTTGGCGCTTGAATATCTCGCATCACTTACTTACCTCTATTTTTAGGGAGTGATGAGAGTATATCTCACATTATCAATTGAGACAAATTTGTATTTTTTGTCTCAATTGGAATAACTTGCTGTCATTATGATTTAAAGCTTGTTGCCGTCAACTGTTTAGCGGTGCTTTATTACTCTCATGTGCTACTTCGTGTTTTAAGGTCATGGCTATCAGTATGATTGCGCAAATACAGCCACCTACTAACAGTATAAAACCGCCGTCCCAGCCAAAGTGGTCGACTGTGTAACCTAGTACAATGTTGGCCACTACTGCACCGCCTAAATAACCAAATAAACCGGTTAAACCTGCCGCTGTGCCTGCTGCTTTTTTAGGCACTAATTCTAAGGCAAACAAGCCAATCAACATCACGGGGCCGTAGATTAAAAAGCCAATCGCCATCAGTGCAATAATATCTACACTAGGATTACCCGGTGGATTAAACCAATAGACTAGAACTGCTATCAACACCAGTACCATATATATGATAGCGGGCGGCGCACGACGGCCTTTAAACCAAGCATCGCTTATGTAACCACATAGCAACGTTCCAGGAATGCCAGCCCATTCGTATAAGAAGTATGCCCATGAGCTTTTGTTAAAAGAAAAGTCCTTTACTTCATAGAGGTAGGTGGGTGCCCAATCTAAAACACCGTAACGGATAAGGTAGACAAAAGCGTTTGCTGCAGCGATAAACCACAGTAATTTATTATTAAGTACATATTTTAAGAATATTTCTTTAGCGCTAAACTCTTGCTCGTGTGATGCATCGTAATCTTTGGGATAATCGTTGCGGTATGCTTCTATGGGAGGCAATCCACATGATTGTGGCGTATCGCGTAAAGTAAAAAAGATAAATACTGCTATCAAAGAAGCGGCAAAGGCTGGGACATAAAAAATACTGTGCCATTCATTAAACCAGGCCATGCCTAATATAGATAAAGGTCCTATTAAACCGCCACCCACGTTGTGAGCAATATTCCAAAAAGAAACCGTTTTACCCCGTTCGTTGCCTGAGAACCAATGCACCATAGTACGGCCACAAGCAGGCCAGCCCATGCCTTGCGCCCAACCATTTAAAAATAATAAGATGAAAATTGAACCGATACTTTGGGTTGCCCAAGAGGTAAAGCCAAATATAAACATCACGCCTGAAGATATAAGCAGTCCGGTCATCAGAAAAAAACGTGGATTGCTACGGTCGGACACGCTGCCCATTAAAAACTTACTTAAGCCATAGGCGATAGAAACCGCTGATAGGGCTATACCTAGCTCTCCTTTGCTAAAACCTTGCTCTTCAATTAAAAAAGGCATGGCTAGCGAAAAATTTTTACGCACCAGATAATAGCCTGCATAACCGACAAAAATACCAATAAACACTTGCCAACGTAGGTGTTTATAATCTTTGTCTATTTGATCTTTTGGTTGTGTTGGAAGATGTGGTGCGGGTTTGAAAATACCAAACATAAATACTTAATCTAATTGGGTTTTAACAATTAAAACAGATAATTATCATATATGTATCAATTATTTAACTTTACTGACTGATTTAAAGCTAGAGCCGAGAACCTACTAGAGGTTTGGTTGTTGGCTTTAGTGCCCAATCTAGTAGTTTCAGGTTTGAGGATACCTTTGTTATTATAAACAATGGTATATTTTAGTTATGATTTAGCATCTTAATGTCTTGGAGTATTTCTGCAGTAGAAACATGCATTTACTGTCATTTATAAGAAGCGAAAGTGGTTTTGTCGGACTAAGCTCAATTGTTTCACAATAATGATATTCACCTTTGTTTTGGTAAACCAACCTAAGTCGCAATATAAAGATTAATTGAGTAAAGCTGTTTTCCAGTACTAAATACCTTTGGAATATTCTCGTTCCAATTGCTCTAAAATATATTATCAGTGTGCCTCCCACAGTTTTACCAAAAGGGCGATGTATGACCCCTTTAAGACCTTTAACCCCTTTAATTTCTAACAAGCAATTTACGTTGAGATCACGTTACACAAACTCATTAAAAAATTCGAATGCTGGCGATGTCCTGCTGCAAAATCTATTTACGTTAGATAAAAATGAAATATCAGATAGTTTGGACAGGAAAGGTTTTCAGTAAACTCTAATTTATTAATCACCTTGTTGTCAGATTTTGATAATTACTATCAGAATAGTCAAACACAAGGTCAAAGTAGTCACTGGATCTGCGTAACAGTGGTCGAATAAACTCTTGATTGGCTGAGGTCCACAACTCAGTTATTAACAATATAATGTGTCTTTAACAGCTTTAACAGCTTAGGCACTTATGTAGATATTGATGCGAGAGCCTGCATCATAAAACAGGCACAAAAAATCACTCACACCATATCAGTGCTGAACAGGCAATACTAAATAATAAGCACCACATTACTATTGTGGTGGTTTCTTACTTAAGCGATAAGCCCTTAAACCAGTTTCCTATAATCTGCCTATCATCTTCAGTCATCCCGGTCTTATTAATCATCGGCATATCTCTGGTTATCACGGCCCGATTATGAATAACCGCCGCACGTTGCTCTATCTGCTGCCATGTATCGAACATTAATCCTACAGGTGCAACCACAAAAATTTCATCTGTTGGTTTAGCTGCATGACAATTGGCACAGTGGGTTTGTATAACATCAAATACTTCTTGTTGCTGTGCATTGAGCTCGATCGCAGGTGCTTGTTCTGTTGATGACCTGTCTTCTTTTACCGTGACAGGCATAGATACCCAGCCAGCAATAATTATCATCCCTATTGCACCCGTTATTAATATTGAAGGGCGAGATATACCGATATGTTTTAGATTAAAATAATGACGTATCCAAGCAGAAACTAAGCCAATGGCCATCAATACAAGCCAAGCATTCTGATGTTGGTAAGTCATAGGGTAATGATTACTGATCATAATAAATAGTAAGGGTAAGGTAAGGTAGTTGTTGTGCACCGAACGTAATTTGGCACCCAAGCCCCAACTAGGATCAATATCTGTTTTGTTGGCCACTGCGTCAACCATTAATCTTTGAGCAGGCATAATTTTAAAGAATACATTACCAGCCATAATAGTACCGACTAACGCACCTACATGAATGAAAGCGCCTCGTCCACTGAACCAATGAGTGGCCAAGTAACTGGCTGCGGCTAGCATCACTAAAAACATGATGCCGAAGACTTTTGGGTATTTTGACAGCGGGCTACGACAGGCGGCTTCATAAATAAATAACCCGCCAAAAATCAGGGCTAAACCTCTACTTATTGCTTGGGTAGGGGTTAAGTCCATAACATTACTATCAATCAAATAAATTGCAGCACCGTGGTAATACACCAAACTGAGTAACAAAAAGCCACTGATCCATGTGGTGTATGCTTCCCACTTAAACCAGTGAAGTTTTTCTGGCATGACTTCTGGACCATATTCGTATTTAGCTACTTCATAAAAGCCACCGCCATGCACGGCCCACAAATCGCCTTTGATGCCTTTTTGTTTTTTCCAATCGGGTGGTGAGCGTAAATTATTATCTAGCCAGATAAAATAAAACGATGCGCCTATCCATGCCACACCAGCGACAACATGAAACCAGCGAAGAAATAATGAAATCCAATCAAGCAACATTAATGTGCTCCTTTAATACTTGTTTATCGGCTTGGTAGACGGCTTTGCCAGCTACATAAGTGGCCATTATGGCTCTGTCATCAGCTAGCATACTTAATGCAAAAATAATGTCTTGAGGTGTGCGATGATTTTCAAAGCGTAGCGCACTGAGTTCGTCAAATTCAGGGTCAAGGATAACAAAATCTGCATCTGTGCCGGGATTAAGGTTACCAATTTTATTTTCTAGTCCTAATCCTACAGCAGCACCTTGCGACATTAGATACAAACCATGCATGGGATCCATTTGATTACCTTTAAGTTGACATACTTTATAAGCCTCACCCATGGTTTTTAACATACTAAAACTAGTTCCACCGCCGACATCAGTCGCCAGCATAACTGGGACGTTTTGTTGCTCGGCTTTTGCCAAATCAAACAAACCACTGCCTAAAAATAGGTTTGATGTAGGGCAAAACGCAATGCTTGCTTGACTTTCTTGTAAGCGTTGCCACTCAGCTTGTTCTAAATGAATACCGTGACCGAACACTGCGCCTTTTCTGAGTAAACCAAAATGGTCGTAAACATCTAAATAATTTTTGCGCTCTGGGAACAATTCTTTTACCCAAGCTATTTCTTTATGATTTTCAGACAAGTGAGTTTGAATAAACACGTCTGGATACTGCTGAGCTAATTCACCCAAGGCGTGTAATTGCTCAGCGCTACTGGTAGGTGCAAAGCGTGGGGTAATGGCGTATTTTAGGCGGCCATTGTTATGCCATTTATCGATCAGCGCAGCACTGTCTTGTTGGGCCCTTTTAGGGGTGTCTTGTAGCCAATCTGGGCAGTGTCTGTCCATACACACTTTACCGGCAATTAATAACATGTTGTGACTAGCCGCTTCTTGGAAAAGTGCATCGGCTGCTTGTTTATGCACTGACGAATAGACCATGCCAGTAGTCGTACCATGGCGATGTAATTGTTTGATAAATATCTTGGCTATGTGACTGGCGTATTCATGGTCAGCAAACTTGCGTTCCACTGGAAAAGTATAATCCGTTAGCCAGTCAAGTAATTGTTCACCAAAGCTGGCAAGCATTTCTGTTTGTGGAAAGTGTAAATGACTGTCAATAAAGCCTGGCAACAGTAACTTGCCTGAATAATCATGAATTATTGCTCCAGGGTATTGATTTATATGCGCTTTATATTCACCAATCAATTCAATCTTGCCATTACGCGTGACTAAAAGTCCGTCTTCAAAGTACACATAGTCCTCTTTTGGGATAAGACTCTGCTTAGGGAAATGTAATATCGAAGCGCGATAAGCTTGGGTAGTCATAAATAGGGTTTCTCTGTCACTTCAATAATAATCATAATAATAACGTCAACAATAAATAACACACTAGCTGCCACGATAACTGCTAAAACCAAAGGGTGAAATAAGTAATGGAACATGATAATGCCCACCGTTTTCCTTTAGCTCAAAATGTACATCTACGAAGGGATAAAAAGCATCACTGTGGTGAGCGAGCAAATACTCTTTAGTGAAAAAGCGTAGGCAATATTCACCTGCTTTAAAATCAAAATCTTGCCATTGATTACATCGACCATCTCTGTCCGTTTGTGCTTGAATCACTAGCCCGTCCATTGTGGTTAAGGCTAATTTCATATTGGCAGCGGGTTTGCCCAATGTAGTATCTAAAACATGGCTGGAAAGGCTTATGCTCATGATGTGTGTATTCCTTTTTCTAGTGTATTGTCTAATCCCTTTTCGAGACCTTTCTCGAGTCTTAACAAGGTGATTTTGATTTGTTCTGCCGCGGCCAACACAATTTCTGTCGCGGTATCATTATTTAAACGTAAGTTTAGTGCTTGTAGCATCGTTTCGGCACTTAAGCCACTGGCACAAATAATAAAAATAAAACCATGTGTATTAAGATATGCATGATTGGCTGAGGCTAAATCATGTAAGGTTTTTTCGTCTGCATCTGCAGCACCCTGTTGTTCATTGCTGGCCATGTTTTTTGTTGCTGCATACTTTTTACGTAGACTATTCACGTCGCCGATCATGGGATGAGCTTCAAATGCAGTTAGAAAGTCTGGAGTAGAGCATTGTTGCCAAATTTTATTTGCTGACTCTACAACGGCATCATAATCACTGAAAGGTCGAGCTTGAGTTAAGCCTTTAAACCATTTAGGGGCAGCGCAACATTGGCTGAACCATTGCTCAGCATCAATACTATTGAGACTATTTAAAGCCTGCAATGACAAGGTGTTTTGTTGATTCATTCAGTTGTTACCAAAAAGTGTATAAGTTGCTTGTTGTCTCGCCATGCCTGTTTTTGTTGAGATTGAGTGATTTCTGCAGGCTCTAATAGCTGGATTAATTGCGCTGCCATTGATACGGCTACCTCGATTGGACGTTTGCCAGGAATGTCTAACAAACCAACAGGAGAAACAAGCCGCTGAATATCGTGTTGTTGAAAATCTCTATGGGATAATCGGGTTCTAAAACGCCTTGCTTTGGTATCTGAACCAATCATGCCAATAAAAGCCATATCCTGTCGACTAAGTGCTGCTTCGACTATGTTAAAGTCTAGCTGATGATTATGGGTCATAATCATTGCCCAAGAACCGCTAGGCATAGTGCTAATAGTTTCTGCTGGGTGTTCGCTTGATACTAACTTAACGTTACTTGGTAGAGGTTGTTGGCCGATGTCATCGAGCATATCTTGGCGATTGTCTATCCAACTAATTTGTAGCGGTAACTGCGCCAAAATAGGTACTAAAGCCTTAGATACATGACCTGCACCGAAGATAGCAATATGCTGGGTGTGTTCAGTGAACACTTCAAATAAGACATTGGTAGCACCACCACAGCACTGACCTAATTTACTTGAAAGGGGGTAATGTTCTACTTTTTGAGTGGTTGTGTTGCCAAGCAACAAACTACGCGCTTGTTTTATGACTTCAAACTCCAAATGCCCACCACCTATGGTGTCAAATTCCTTATCGTCACACACCAGCATTTTAGCGCCGCCGTTTCTGGGAGTAGAGCCGGCAGTGGCAAGTAATGTGACTAACACATAGCTTTTGCCTTGCTGCTGGCATTGGTGTAATGCGTCAAACCAAGTTTTTGCTGGCAGGCTCATGCTTGTTTCTCCAGCCAAGCTTGTGCTTGTTGAATGGCGTTGAATACTTTTTCAGGCGTGGCAGGTGGATGTAGTAAAGGATCAATCTGATAGCCAGTGATGCTGGATATGGCATCTTTTAATGCACACCAAACCGAGTTAGCCAACATAAAGGGGGGTTCCCCCACCGCTTTTGAATGATAAATACTGTCTTCGTCGTTTGCCCTTGGGTATAAATCGACATTGAAAATTTCTGGTGTATCACCAATTGCCGGAATTTTATAGGTTGCCGCGTTATTGCTGATCAATTTACCGCTATCATTCCATAACAACTCTTCAGTGGTTAACCAGCCCATGCCTTGGATAAAGCCACCTTCGATTTGACCAATATCAATGGCAGGGTTCAGACTTTTGCCCACATCATGCAATATATCAACGCGGTTTACTTTGTATTCGCCGGTCAAAGTATCAATTGACACCTCGGAACAACTTGCGCCGTAAGCAAAATAGAAGAACGGTCTGCCGTTGCCTGTAGCGCGCTCGTATTTGAGTTTAGGTGTTTTGTAAAAGCCTGAAGCAGATAACGACACTCGGTTCATATAAGCTTGTTGAACCAGCTCATTAAAGGCAATGCTGTGTTCACCAACACTTACTTGTTGTTGAGTAAACATAACATCGTCGATATTAGCGTTAACTTGTCCGGCATAAAACTCAGCAAGGCGTTGTTTTATAATCAAACATGCATTTTGAGCGGCTTTGCCGTTTAAGTCTGTGCCGCTTGATGCTGCTGTAGGTGAAGTATTTGGCACTTTATCGGTACGCGTCGAAGTCACTTCGACATGAGATAAGGGCACACCAAATTCATTTGCCACTATTTGACCAATTTTGGTATGTAACCCTTGGCCCATTTCAGTGCCACCATGATTGATTTGCATACTACCATCGGTATAAATATGTAATAACGCGCCAGCCTGATTAAGATGTTTAGCGGTGAATGAAATACCAAACTTCACTGGCGTTAAGGCCAAGCCCTTTTTGATGATAGGGCTGTTTTTATTAAATTGGGCAATTTGTTCACGGCGCAGCGGGTAATCACTTGATGCCTCTAACTTATCAATCAAATCAGCTAATAAGTTATGCTCGACCTTCATACCATATTGCGTGGTGTTCCGGGTATCTTTGCCATACAAGTTGAGTTTACGTATCGCTAGAGGATCTTTGCCTAACTTACGCGCAATCGCATCCATCATGCCTTCGGCAACTATCATGCCTTGAGGACCACCAAAGCCACGGTAGGCAGTGTGTGACACTTGATTGGTTCGACACCTATGTCCTTCAACATAACAATCAGCCAGAAAATAGCCGTTGTCAGCATGAAACATCGCGCGGTCTACTATGGCGTCAGACAAATCGGGAGAGTGGCCACAATTGCCGTTGATCTCTATATGCGTTGCTTTGATCAACCCATGGTTATCTGTGGCTACTCTATATCGGTTTTCGAAAGGGTGGCGTTTACCCGTCGCCATCATATCCAACATACGCGGAAGTCGAAGTTTGACTGCTACTTTGTTGCGGCTAGCAAATATTGCCGCTAAACAAGCCCATTGTGCGGCTTGTGTTTCTTTACCACCAAAGCCCCCCCCCATACGGCGCATATCAACCACCACCTTGTGAAGCTTAATGTTTAATACTTCGGCAATCAGTTTTTGTACTTCGCTGGGATGTTGGCTCGAAGAGTAGACTAACATTCGGTCTTCTTCTTCGGGTATGGCCATAGACACTTGACCTTCAAGGTACATATGCTCTTGGCCACCGATGATCATTTCGCCTTCAATATGAACAGGACTTTGTGTATAACTTTGTTGAAAATCACCACGGCGCATAAAGTGAGCAGGGCGCACAAAATTCTGTTGCTCTTTCGCCTGACTTACTGTTAAGCAGGCTTGGGTAGGTGAGATGACAATGTTTGCTTTTAATGTTGCTTGGCGCGCCAAGTTAACACTGGTGGCTAAGACCGCAAAAATAGGTTGGCTGTGATACAAAATTTCTGAGCCAGCTAATAATGGATCGCCGGGGAAAACGGGGCCTATGTCTGTATGACCAGGGATATCGTTTACGGTGATCACGTCAATCACGCCCTCACTGGCTAAAACCTGTGACAAGTCGATAGATGTGATTATTCCAGTGGTGACGGGACTAACACCAACGGCTACATGATGAATATTTGCAGCCTCTGGCATGTCATCTATATAACGAGCTTGACCACTGACCTGACGCTCTGCACTTTCATGTTTGTGTGATTTACCTGCGGCGCCTTGTGGCGCTGTATCAAATGCAGGTTGCTCAATGAGTTTACGCATTGCGAGCTTCCTCAGTTGATGAGGCAATCTGCACCACTCGGGTTTCAATTTTTTGGGCGCTCTGGTTTGTTTCTAACCAGAAACGTTTCCATAAATTAGTCAGCATAGCAACGCGATAGGCTTTGCTTGCGCGCACATCATCTAAAGGGGAAAACGCTTGTTCGAGGAGTTGCCTGCCTATTTCAAAAGTATGCTTGCTGGACCATGTTTTACCTTTAAGTTGTTCGTTCAGTGCCGAAACAGTCGCCGGAATGGCAGCAACACCTCCAAAACCAGAATCAATACTGTGTACTTTTCCATCAAGTAGCTGTGCATTAAAAACAGCACACACCGCTGAAATGTCATCTTCATAACGTTTCGATATTTTATAGGCACGTATAAGGTTGTTGGGCTGTGTGAAGGGGATAAAAATCGCTTCTATCCATTCTCCCGCCTCTAATGCTGTTTTGCGGTAATCCAAAAAGAAATCACTTGCTGCAATGGTTCTTTTTTGTGAACCATTGTCAACATGTATAATGGCATTGAGGGCTAATAATGCAGGTGGCATATCGCCAATAGGAGAGCCGTTGGCAACGTTCCCACCTAGACTGGCTTGATTACGAATAGGTGTGGCAGCAAAGCGCCATAAAAGTTCGGATAATTGTGGAAAATGTTTCAATAAAGTTGATTCAATTTTGCCAAAGGGTAGGGCGGCACCGATTAATAATCCCAGCTGTTGTTCAACCAGCTGGTTTAAATCTGGCATCGCACTTAAAGCAATAAGTTTATCAAAGCTTTTTAGCTGTTGGGTGACTTGCAACGCTAGATCAGTACTGCCTGCAAACATATTAGCCAAGGGATACTTAGTCTTCGCTGCTACGAGTTCTTTTCTTGAAGTCGGTACTAGTAAATTATCTGTACTGATTTGTTGACTTTTAATCTCATTTAATCGTTTAACTGTTTGGATTTCTGCTTGTTTGAATTTGTCAGTTTGTTTGTTTTGGCACGCACTTAATGTGGCATCGATAATGGGGCGGTAACCTGTACAACGGCATAAATTACCAGAAAGTGCTTGGATAACAGATTCTCTATCTGGTTGCACTGCTTGTTGGTATAAAACAAACATCGACATGATAAAACCTGGGGTACAAAAACCACATTGTGTACCATGATGGTCCATCAAACTTTGTTGAACCGGATGTAAAACTTTTTCATTTGATAAATGTTCAACGGTGATCAATTGTTTACCATGTAATGCCGATAAAAATGTTACACAACTATTGATAGCTTTATATTCAAGAGTTTTCTGTGCCGTATTACGTTGTTGAGTGACTTCAGCTAACACTACCGTACAAGCGCCACAATCGCCTGAAGCGCAGCCCTCTTTGGTACCTGTTAGTTCTTTTTGTTCCCGCAAATACTCAAGCAAAGTTAAATCAGCTCTGGCTTGAGCTATGTTCGTTATTTCATTGTTAAGCAAAAAGCTGATCATGTGGCGCTCCATAAGCGTGCTCTAGTTATAATATTATCCCTATTAGCGATGTTAAATACAACAAATACTAGACTGAATGGTCAGCTTTAACCTCATTTAAAAATAAATATTTCAGCGCTTGGACTTTTTTACTCAGAGCCATCTATGTTGTTAATTTATTTTATTATGGATTTTATAAACTCATAAGCAATTAAAATGCCGACTGTTCAATGTCATAGTATTTTCTACATAACATCTCATGGTTATAGTAATCCCCTAGATTGGGTGATATTTTTATTATGTTAATCAAGGCATGTGAAGTTCTATACAATGGAAATTAAATATTAAATGTGTGCAAGTAAAAATTATAAAGAAATTAGCATTGGGGAGTTTAACCGCAGTAAAATATTAAATGCTGCTGAAAAGGAATTTGCTTTACACGGTTTTAAAGGAACACGTGTCCAGCAAATAGCAGACAGAGCCGAACTACCCAAAACCAATGTGCTTTACTATTTTAAATCCAAAGAGGCACTTTATTTAGCGTTGTTGGAAGATATTCTTCGGCTGTGGAATAGTCGGTTTGATGAAGCAACGGTGAGTGACGACCCAGCTGAAGTATTAGCACATTATATTGCGGATAAAATGGAAATATCTCGTTGTCGACCAGATGCATCCAAAATATTTGCACTAGAAATTATCAATGGTGCACCTAATTTAAACAAGTTTTTTAAAGACCAACATGCGACTTGGATGGCGGGCCGCGTGGAAGTAATAGAACAATGGATTAACCAAGGGAAATTAGTCACAACTGATCCCTATTATTTGTTATTTAATATCTGGGCAACGTCACAACACTATGCTGACTTTTCTGTACAAATTAATGAACTCAGAGGCAAATCCATGACTCAAACTGATTTTTCCAAAGCGACAAATAATTTGGTTAAATTAATATTAACTGGCTGTGGTTTATCCGTTCCAACAGAATTTAAATAAGGTACTCGATGAAACATGCATACCCAAGAGATTTGACAGGTTACGGCCAATTTCCTCCTCACCCAAAATGGCCTAATCAAGCTAGGATAGCTGTGCAATTTGTTCTTAATTATGAAGAGGGCGGTGAAAACTGTGTGTTGCATGGTGACCAACAATCAGAAACCTTTTTATCAGAAATTATTGGCGCGCAAGCTTTCCCAGACAGACATTTAAGTATGGAGTCTATGTATGAATATGGTAGTCGTGCTGGATTTTGGCGACTTTATAATTTATTTGTCCGTTATAATTTACCTATTACAGTATTTGGTGTGACAATGGCACTGCAGCGCAATCCAGAAGCAGTTGCTGCTATGAAGGAGGCAAACTGGGAGATTGCGAGTCATGCGATGCGCTGGATCAATTTTCAAAGTATGCCCGAACAACAAGAAAAAAAAATGATCAATGCTGCTGTGCAGTTACACCAAGCTATCACAGGTAGTAAACCTAAAGGATGGTACACCGGAAGAACTAGTCCTAACACCCTGAAACTGATAGCGGACAGAGACGACATTTTATACTGCGCCGACTCTTATGCAGATGACTTACCGTATTACGATACACAATACACTAAACCTCTACTAATGGTGCCTTACGCATTAGATACTAATGACATGCGCTTTGCTACGGCACAAGGCTTTAACAGTGGCGAACAGTTCTATGAGTATCTTAAAGACGCGTTCGATGTGTTGTATGCAGAAGGTGAAACAGCACCCAAAATGTTATCTATTGGTTTGCATTGTCGAATTATTGGACGGCCTGCGCGTATGGCAGCACTACAACGATTTATTGAATACATACAAAGCCATGACAAAGTTTGGTGTTGTACTAGAGAGCAGATTGCTATGCATTGGAAGGAGCACTTTCCAGCATAATGTTAATGTCAGCTTTTTACTAAAATGCTGTTCACTGATCACATTCAGAAAAATCAGATAAATTCAGCGGTAAATATGAATCGTATTTTAAAGACTTAACGTTACATACAAGCTGTTAAAACTTATGGGGGCTGGTATAGCGGCTTTGGTATAAACATAGGTTCTGATTAGTGGTAATAAAAGAGATAGTCTAATTATGGTTTTATTTTATGAAGCATAAGTGTCGACTGTTATAGCATTATTTAGAGGATGCTTTTATAAGAGGATGCTTTTATGAGAGGGTGTTGAATGCAACTCTGCTAACTGATACTCAGTCTTCTGAGTTTTTAATTGGATTGTTGTATTTTATTGATGTCATAGTGGACGCTGATGTACAGGAAATAATGAATAAACTACCTCTGCATAAAGATATGAAAGATGCGATTATTAATCTTAAATATGAGTCTATAGATTTTTTAAAACTGTGTGGGTTATTTAAAAAAGCTGCTCAGCAAAACATTTAATTTTATATGACTTCACCGTATCGCTGTCACTGAAAGTCCTAGGTATTCTTACATCTGAAAAAAGCATTTGATTCTAATGTCATCACGGCCACGTCATGCTGATTTACAATTTCATAATTCACACAAATTAGACCAACGTTAGGTTTGCTCTCAGACAATCTACACTGTGTCACACAACTTTTCACACTTAAAATATACCCTGGATATACAGGTTTTAGCCACTTGAGATTGTTGATGCCAGGTGAGCCAAGTGACCCATGTTCTTCAGGCAGGTTATCAATTAGCATACGCATGAACATAGCTGAAGTATGCC
>Ga0209712_10001299_pt1 | contig 21534 bp, 23 predicted proteins | sample ArcOceMetagenome_FD_187443 | JGI IMG/M metagenome (GOLD analysis project Ga0209712, IMG submission 187443) | Marine eukaryotic phytoplankton communities from Arctic Ocean - Arctic Ocean - Greenland ARC118M Metagenome (SPAdes) (version 2) | ecosystem: Environmental > Aquatic > Marine > Oceanic...
TGCCCTAATATTCGATTAGATAAGAATTTTCCAAATAATAATCCAGTAAATAAAGCAAATCGTTTGTCGATGAAGAACGTCCCAGTTCAGCACCAAACTTTAGGAATTTGCTACTCTTATGCTGCGACTCAAATGATTGATGCGCAAAGACACCATGATTCTCCAGATAATGAAATAAGTTCTCCAGTTTTCACAGCTGTTAATCACACAACTAATTGGAGTGATGGAGGTATTAAGCTTAAAAATGGTAAGCCAAATTATCCTTTTGAAGGTGGATCCCTTTGTAAAGCATATGATAGTGCAAAGTCTGTAGGTGTATGTCCTAAAGGTGATATAGAGAAGTTTTATACAGATAAAGGTTATACAGAAGCATCATTTTTTAAAATTATTTATGATGCAGAAAAACGTTTTAAAGAAAATTCAGGACAAATCTATAAAGAGAAGAAAGAAGAGTTAAGAAATGCAGCTCGAGATACTACTCCAATGAATCCTATTAGTGTATTTAAATTTTTAGGTACTGCTTACATCAAATCCGGTGAAGTAGAAAAAGAGATAGCGACCTGTGCAAATAACTCTATGGATGTCCTTTATAATGATCTTCAAAATGTTTTTGGAACGGCCTTAATGCCTACAAGAAGCATATTTAAAGCATTCTTTGATATTAAACTTATGGAGTCGCCTTGGAAGTTTTCTATGTTTTTTCAGTGGATGTGTCCAGCAAGTAAAAGAAATGCGATTCCTAAAGGATCAGTCTGTACAGATTACGATGTCGCAGACACATTTAAATATAATAATGGGGAACAAAATCCATTTACCAAAAAAATATTAGAAAAACTAAAACTTAAAAGCTTACCAGTTGGTATCTCCTATTGTTCAAAGGTTCTATCTAGAGGTAAGTCTTATGATGGTATTACGGCAAAAGAAAGTGGTAGTCTTAAATTTAAACAAAATGATAAAGGAAAAAATGATTGCGGTAATCATGCCTCGCTTATCATTGGAAGTAAGTTTAATAAGACTACAAAAAAATGTGATTTTCTAATAAGGAATACTTGGGGGACAGGTTGTTCTTATCATAAAGACTTTAAATGCGAGACTGGAAATATCTGGGTTGATCACGAAACTTTAGAGAAGAATACATATAGGGTACAGCACTTATGAAAATTCTATTAACAATTTTTCTATTAATTACAACGAATGTATTTGCTGCAAGTAAGCAACCTTCTCTTATCACAGTAAAAATTAAAATTCGTGGATTTGACATTAGAGTTTCTAAGAATTGTATAAAATCTAAAAATTGTAATGCTATTAAATCTTTCACTGAGCTTACTGAAAAAAAATACGAAAAAATCAAAGAAACAGTATACGGAGGAAGAACAGCAGGAGATCAAATTTGCAGAGAATTGTATAAAGCTGAAATTCTTTATTATAAAGACAAATCAGGAAATGAGACTCATTTTTGTAAATTTAAAGATGGCTCTTTTCTCGAGACAGATTACTATAGTCTAGTTATAAATACTTTTAGCGAATAAATATTCTACTGTTTTCTTTTTCCAAACTTAGGCGTAATGATCACAGTTGCTGATACATAAGGAGAAGTGTATCCCGCACTATTACTTATAGGGGTCATAACTTGTCCAGCAAGATTTAAATTTAACGAGTTAATGTCAAATTCTTTGGATACTTTGACAATATGATAGATAGATTTATCATCATGGTCATATTTCATTACTGTAACACCAGATTCAATCTTAAACTTAGATTTTGCATTTTCAAAACCCAGTGTTCCTGTATAAAACTTTTTTTCGACACTTGAAATGGTACTAAAGCGTCCTGTAAATGTATTTGATGGTGATATACTCTGCCTTACCATAACGTATGACTTTGTATTATCGGTAAAGGCGTTATATTTTCCATCATTTGCAGTCATATGGTTATCGACTCCAAGAGTAGTTGAAACTCCCAAGCTTAATTCCGTGTTAGGCGTAATTTTATTTTTTGAATCTAACCTTACAATAGCATAGCTTCCACCATCTTTATTTGCTTCAGAGTTACCATTTCTGGTTGTATTAAAAGCATATATTTCAGTTACAATGTCTGTACTACCTTCAATATAATGCTGTGTCTTCTTTGTTTTAAAGTTTTTACCAATACCACCACCAACTATAAGGCCTATGGCAACACCATCTTGAGTTGTCTTAATCTCACTACCTGGATCCATGATTAAATTTAGGCTCTCATCTGCTTTGAAATATGCACTTGAGAGTTGTACATTTCTTTTGAATACAAAACCATTGGCCAATGACTTTACCCTTTCATGATTAAATTTTCCGGCTACAGAAATGATATCATTTTGAAAACCAGCAGCATTTGTATTAGAGCCTTGAGCATACTTCGTTGTAATGAAATTACTTGCTTCAATTGTTTTGCCACTAGCATATGTGATTTTTTTAGAGCCTAAGTCAACAATTGCTCCAGCTTCATTATATGTATATGTACTTACATCTATGTCATCATCATCTACATCTAATACTCTCGCTAGAAATGTCCCTTTAGAATTTCTAATAGTTCCAGTTCTCTTCCCTTCATCATCACCATCATATATCTGTATCAACATTCCAGAGTCGGGAAGTGAGCTTGATGAAACTTCAAAGTTAGACATAGGATCAATAGTTTCACTTTGTATTAATTCTCCCCAATTTAAATAATAGGTTTTACCTGTTTCAGGATCTATGGCCTTAACTGTAGCATGACCTCCACTTTGTGTTCTATAACCAACATTCTTGTTGGCTTCCATATTGAGTCCACACTTATCTAGGAAATCAGTTACTGCAACAGAGGCATGCCTACATACTCCGCCGTAGGGAACAAAGTCAGTTCCTCCGAATTTACTTTCGTTAAGAGCATTGTATTGTCTTTGTATTGTTATTGTTTGATCATCAGATGCGTTCTTAGTTGGATCTTCATTTGTAAACGGATCAGAACGACCACCGGTCATATCAGTATTGTAAACACCACCAAGCATACTAAAGAGAGCACTTCCATACTGAACTTTTTCCATCATTGATTTTCCAGAACACATCTCTTTTATTGCTGCATCTCTTGAAGTAGAGTCTGCAGACTTAATAACTTTTTCAAAATCATCTAACAAGGCATAAGTATTGACTGAATCTAGTTTTGTGTTTTTAATATCTTCAACTGGAGCAATAACCTTATAATAAAATTTGACTTCAGCTTTTGATTTCTCAATATTTACAATATAGTCATCACTATTTGTTGGTATAATGACAAGAGAACTTCTGGCTTTGTCATAGCAGTCCTTCTCATCTTTTTTGTTTTTAATTATTTGATTATCATTATCTTTAATTAAATTCTTAATTATTTCTTCTTCGCTTTCTACTATAAGTTTTGTCATTTCATAAACTTTTAAGAGATCATCTACGTTGCCTTTATCTTGGCCAAAAGAAGATATGCTTAACGTTAAACCAAGAATAATGAGAAATACACCTTTAGTGATCATAGGTACTTATCGGATCTTGGGTTATATATATTAAGCAAAAAACTTTAACTTGCTGTTATAACATAGCAAAGACAGTGGTATATCTTTCTTGGCTTTAAAAATACTCGAAAATTATTACCTTTCATACCCGATTAGCTTCTTAACTAGGATTTATATATGAAAATAATATTCATGATTTTATACTTATCAAGCTCGGCTTTTGCTCAAGTGCCAAAGATATCATTGAGTTATTTTATTCTAAAGTATGATGATCTCTTAAAATTTTATGAAATGACTTAACTTTAAGATAAAAGCTTCGGGCTTCAATGTTAAAGAGTCTTGAAAAGCTTATTACACTCTATGACTTTTAGGAATCAAAGTTGAAAAAGCTAAGATTGGTATTTTAAATGTTAAGAATAAATTATTTAAAGAACTAGAAAATATTCAGTCACAAAATGTTAGGTTCTCAAATCCTTGGATTGAAAATGATCTATAAGACTATAATAGTTTTTCGTAGAATCTCTTCGGGCAAAAACTTTCATTATGTAGGTACGAGCAAATTTGGTTAAAACTTAGTACTTTCATCTCTATTTCACCTTCTAAGTCACGGGCTTTAGGCAGATTATAAAAAGGTATTGATGGATACTTGTGATGCTCATAGTGGCACCATGTATTATGAGGAAAAAATAGATAGTTTATGATCCTAGGGGAGTTATATCTATGTGTAGAATGAGTTTTTAAATGCTCAAATCTTCCGCGCATATGAATAAAAAAATTAAGAAAACATATGACAGATAAGCTGTATACAATTGGTATTATCGCTTTATCTATATAAACAAATATTCCAATAAAAACACACCAGCAAATAAATGGTAGTAGTAACTCATATATCTTTGCACCTTTCATATACTTTATAGCAGTAATTGGCTCTATAATTCCAAGTCCACTCACATCAATTAAAAATATTTTAAATAAATAAGGAATCTTCAAGGGAAGCTTCCATGAGTAGTTAAAAATTTTTCTATATTCAATCTCTGGATCTTTAATCGTATTCAGGTGCCTATGGTGTTGCATATGAAAATTTTTATACTGGGAGATACCCATAAAAGCTGGAACAAAACAAAAGATATTCGTTACTAAATCATTTAAAACTTTATTCTTAAAAGCTAATTTGTGGGTACCATCATGTCCTAATAATCCAAGAGCATGAATCCGTGAGGCTATAATAAACATCAAATTAAAATATAATATATATGATTGTGTTTCTAAGCATAAAAATAAACTACCTACTATCACAAACCAATCAGATATTAGAGCTAATAGAAACTTATTTGAATCAATTTGTGAAAGTTGGGTTAGCTTAATATTACTGAGCCTTTTAGTTTTCTTCATGTTATCATATCGGTAAATTTTAGGGATGAATTAAGTTCAGTTTAAATTAAGCTTAGAATCGAAGTTAATTTTGAATATTAAATCAAAAGATGTCGATAAGTAATAATAAATTGAAGGCTAAATATGAAAAAGTTCTTTTTTTTGATATAGAATTAGTATTGAAAAGGTTCTACGTTTTAAATTATTAAGAGATTATAAAGAGCAATTTCCTCCGATGACAGCAAATGCTTTTAGTAAAGATAAAGACAAATGCTTTGAAGCTGGAATGATTAGCTTGCTTTCTGAACCTATAAAGGTTGGGGAATTAAAGTCTGCTTTTAAACACGAATTTACTAAAAAGTAGACTTTTTATCGTTTTAACTCTTATAATTAATTTTCTATGGAGAATAGAGTGATTAAAAACTTTCACATTCATTTATATTTTAATAAAACTACTATTCAAGTTGCTAAAGACTTGGCAAAAGAAATTCATCAAAAATTTTCTATATCTATTGGTACATTTCATGAGAGAAATGTAGGACCTCATCCCAGATGGAGTGTTCAGTTATCAGTTCCCACTGATCTCTTCGGAGAAATTCTCTCCTTTGTTGCGGTCAATAGAAAAGATCTAATCGTTTTTACTCATCCAGATACTGGTAATAATTTAATCGATCATACCGCTAATGCGATTTGGATGGGAGAGATGTTAGGGCTTAACCTTGAGATCTTTGATTAATTTAATACATTCAGCATTGCGTTTACACTAACAAGAGCATTCTCTGCTATTATAATTAACTTCTAAATCCATCCCATTTTAAAGTAGCAGTTTTTAATACCACGGGACTCTGACCTCTTATGTTCCAAGCGACTTTGTCCTCTTCTCTGATTATGCAGCTAGTCCTTTAATCTTATCTATTTTAATCAGTTTTAGCTTATAACTTTCAAAGAAAGCTTCAAATGAATCATTCTTTCCAACTCTTAGTTCAATTGATTGATTCTTAATACTATATTTAAATCTCTCTGATATCAGATAACGTTCGTTCTTTTAGCTGATTGTGTGACCAGACCCTTCTTGTCGAGTTTCCTTTATACAAAAAAAATCATCTAGTTCTTTATTTGGTTTCTTGAATTTTTGTACTGAGCTTTGAGCTCTCACTGAATATCTACTGATGTAGTCTCGTGTAAAATCTTCCAAGAATTGATTTTCCGCTTTTTCGTTTTTATTTTATTAAGTCGTATCTCTTGAATCATTCTATCTTGAAGTGTATTAAACAACCTTTCAATTCTCCCTTTTCCCCGGGGAGAATGAGCGTAAATAACATGAGTACAAAGCTTCCAAGCGCTCTCTCAAATTGTGAAAAGCCACTTCTCTTTATTCCTCCGTAAACTACTGCACGGTCAACATAAAGGTTTTCAAAAACTCCATGCTGCTCAATTAGTCTCTTACAAAAGTCCAAACATTCGGGAGTGTTTTCAGATTTGTAAAATTTCACCTGTAGCATCATCTACCGCTGCAATCAGGCAACTCTTCTCTCTTACAAATTATTTGTGATAACTGCCATCCATCTGGATTAAAACACCTCTGTGCGCCATACGCTGCCGAAAATAGCGAGGCTTTGATCTTTTCCTCTGACTTCTTTTAATCATTCCAATTTCATGACACCATTTCCTAAGAGTTTATCTTTTGATATCTAGACCATGAGTTTTCAATTTTTCTTGAAGATGAAGAACAATAAAATTATAGTATTTCGATTTTGTTAGAAACTGGGCCATCTCTTTAATTTGAGGGTCAGTTTGATTAGGAGGTATTTTATTTGAATTTTTATGCTTAACAAATAAAATATCCCGATCTTTATAATCCTTTAGATATCGCCTGAGGGTTCTCTCAGAACAATGTAGTAAATGTATTGCATTTTGACGGGACATTAGGCCTGTAAAAACTTTGACTATAATCTCAAGCTTTAATTGTTCTCTTTTACTAAACTTTACCACCTTCAACTCCTTCAAATACAATAATTAAGTACTTTGATAGAGTTTCAAAAAATATTAAGTAGGAAAAAGTCGAGTGGTAATTAAGGGCGGACAAAATCGCGTGGTAAGTACAATTTTAAAGTAGCAGTTTGAAGTGACTAGATTCTATACACTGTGTATTACTTACACACCTCATAACCTAAAAGCAATACTTTACACGATAAATAGCAATATTTCTCTGGCACAGAACTTGCTTCATATAAGGTACAACACTGGGGAGAATTATGAAAAATCTATTAACTGCAATTGTACTTATGACATCTATTACATCAGCTTTTGGCCAAGATCCAATTGTAGATTATATAGACGTTAAACAGCTATGTGGAGATTTAGAAGTAAAATCACTTTTGTCAAAAACGAAGGATCAGACTTCTTGTAATGAGTTCAAAGCTACAACAGCTAAAGTTAATCATTCATATGATGTTGTTGTTAATAGAGTAGATCCTGATCAAAAAGAAGTTGAGCAGATTCAAACACAAATGACTGAATCGCAACTTGTTAAAATATGTGAAGAATTAAATAGTAATACTTTTGCTAATGTTGAACAAAAAAGTTTAACAATTGATATTAAAGCAGATTCAGCTAAAAAACAAAAAAGAACTTGGAAAATATCTTTTACTTTTGGTCCTTTCTTATCTTTTCATAAAGATATGAAAATGCGCCTACAAAATGGTGACACTGATGTTCTAATTGACGGAATAGAGCCAGTACAAAGAACAAGCTTACATCACTATGTTGTTTGGAGTGGAAGAACTAAACCTGGACAATTTATAGATGAGCCTCAAAATGATTTCACTTTAGAAATGACAAATGATAAAATGTTTATTGGCCTTCGTTACTCACACCCAAAAACATTATTTCAAGATCGTCATGACAATCCTCAAATCAATCATAATGTTGATATCAAGGGAACAATTGGTGGAGTTGATGTTGATGAAACAGGCGTTGATTTAAAAAATTATATCCACACTCTTACTACGAGTCATGGAAATACAAACATAAATTTTTTTGGTGGAGGAATTGTAAATCTTGCAGGTAAAAGCGGTGAAAACAATTTAGAATTAAGACTAGGTGTTGGCGCTGGTATCTCTTTTGCTAACGGAGTTTCAAAATACTGGGCAGTTGATGAAGATGGAAATAGAAGTTTGAAAATAACTGAACATAATGGAATGAAAATATATGGTTACAACTTAACAGGAGAGTCAAGTCTCCGTTATAACTTTATGCAAGGAAAAATGAATGCATCTATAAACGGAAGAGGAGTTTATACTCGTATCGACGGAATACTTGGAGATCTTCATACTACTGGTAATTTATATAGCGGTCAGGTTGGTGTGGCACTTGGATATAGCCCAAATATAATTCAAACTAAAAAAGAAAAAACGAGACGAAAAATTGCAGCAATGATAAAGAGAGATGAAAAAATCGACAATTTAGAAACTAAACTAGAAGAACTTAGAAGTAATAAACAATAAAGAAATAAACGAGAGAAAGAGGATTAACTATGAAAACTTTAAATGTATTAGCACTTATTTTTTCTTTTACAGCATTAACAGCTTTTGCTCAAGATAAGAAAGAATTTAAAAATGGAAAAGTAACCATTAAGTTTGAAAATTCAAAAGATAGCAGACAAGCATTAAAAGATGGCTTTGATGCTAAATTAGTTGCTCAGAAAATTAAGCAATCAAAAAAAGACCTAGAAGCTAAGCTAGGAAAAGAAGAAGTTGCTAAAATGTCACCTGTCTCATTCACATATGAATTGGTAAAAGAAGAAAAGAAAGAAGCACCCAAGCAAACTAAATGTGATGTTTCAACAGATATTACTCTAGATGATAATCTAGAAAATCAAATGGTAAAATTAAATCAAACGATAAAAGATTCTTATGACACTGGATCAAAAGGCGTTCTTTTTATTCAATGGGGTTATAATAGAGGTATTCATAGTAAATCTGACATAACAGTTAAGACTGATAAAGGTTCATATACTATTAAGGATGCTGTTGGTGCAGATAGACCTTCTGAGTTTAACCTTAGATATCTTAAGCCATCAAACTTTACAAAACCTCAATATAACATAAAATTAGGTTACTGGTTTTCTAAAGATTCAAAATTTGGAATTGGTGGTGGTACAGATCATATGAAATGGGTTTTTGATAACACAAGAGAATATGAAATTGAAGGTGATTATACTGGAGACCTTTGGGTTAAAGGACAAAAGAAATCGTTCGAAGAAGTTGTTGCAGGAAAAGATGCAAGCTTTCTTTTACTAGAGCACACAGATGGTTATAACTACCCATACTTAGAAGGACTTTATAGAGAACAACTTATTAACACTAAAAGATTTGGATTAAATGCAGTGGCAGGAGTTGGAGCTGGGATCTTATTTCCTAAAACAAGAACAAGAGTTGCTGATCAAGAAAATACTGCAAGTTACAGAGATCTTGATAATAAATTTAAAGTTGCAGGATTTGGAGTGCATGCTGATCTTAGCCTTGTACTTAAATATAAACAAAAAAATGGTATCTCTTACTTCGCTAAACCAACTGTAAGAGGTGTTGCTGGAAAAATTAATAATGCTTTATATTTTGCAGATGAAGGATCAATATCTCAATCTACAATCTATACTTTTGAGCCTTCTGTAAACTTTGGAATGGAAATACCGCTTAATGTAATCTCTAACCCAACAAAGAAGTTAGCAAAAAGAGAACTTAGAATACTTCAAAAAATGCAAAAACTTGATGAGCAGAATTCAAAAGATGAATTATCCCTAGAGGAAATGCAAAGACAAGCAGATGAAAAAGAAAAACAAAGCTAATTAATAAATTACACATATAAAAAAGGCCTTCAATTTGAAGGCCTTTTTTTTTCAAAAAAAAAGAGAGACATAAGTCTCTCTTCTTTCAAATATATTTATTTACTAATTATATTTTTCTAACTTGAACAGCACAAGGACCTTTCTGACCTTCACCAACTTCAAATTCAACTTTATCATCATCACTTAATGAACCGTTTTCAATTGCTGTTGTGTGAACGAATAGATCTTTTCCACCATCGTCTGGAGTAATAAATCCAAAACCTTTTGAATCATTAAAAAACTTTACTTTACCTGTACTCATAATATTTCCTTGTTTTAATAATCACATCACATGATGGATTATATGAATTGTATATTTTGTACGGCGTTATCTGTATGATGTAAAGGATATTTTTTCTGATTTTTGTAAAGAAAGATAATAGGTTCCTAACTATCCAATAATACTTGTGTTTTGTTTCTGTAATATTTTAATATTAATATTTCTTTATAAATATTAAGGTCTTGCACTGATTTTTTATCTAGACAAATGATGCACTACAGGGTAGTAGTAGTTAAAACTAAAGGAATTTATATGCATAACGAAAATTATTCAGAACCAAACCAAGACTACTTATCTACTAGAATTGGAAATTTCAATAAAGATATTTCAGTATCTACAATTTATGTCGGTAACTTAAGTTACGATATGGTTGAGTTTGATATTCTTGATATGTTTGAAGAATACGGTCATGTTAATTACGTTAAGCTTATTAAAGATAAAGAAACTCATGAAAGTAGAGGCATCGCATTTGTACAGATGTCTAGAGCAAATGAAGCCCGTGATGCTATTTCTACTTTAAATGGTAGATCAATAGAGGGTAGATCTTTAAAGGTTAGTATAGCAAAAGAAGAAGATAATACACGTGTTGCTGTAAAAGCCGTTAAAGAAAGAAGAAAGCCATATAAAGGTTATGTTTCAAAAGCTAAAAGAGCAGTTATAGCTCAATAGTTTTTATGCTTAATAAACTCTATTTGATATTATTCTTAATATGTTTAACATGTTTCATAATCAAGATTATCTTCGATTATATATAGACACCCAAAAGTATTATTTATACCGTAAATTCACCTCAAAAAATTATTTAATCATCAATCCCTAGACCTGGAGTAAAAGTTGATATTCTTAAGTCTGGCAGTGGTAAAGAGGCCGTAAAATGCAAGACAGTACGTGTTCATTATACGGCTTGGCTTACATCAGGAGTTAAAGTTGATTCTTCCCATGACAAAGGGGCTATTTTCACATTTAAACTTGGTAATAGCGAAGTAATAGTAGGTTGGGAAGCAGGTATGCTTGGAATGCTTGAAGGTGAAATTACAATGTTCACTATCGAGCCAGAACTTGCTTACGGACTAAGTGGTAAAGCTAATGTTCCACCAAATGCGACTATTCTTTTTGAAGTTGACCTAATTCAAGTTATCTAGATTTTATTAAAGCTTTATCCAGCTTCTTCAGTAGACAATAAGATATCTACATACGTTATACCACTATTTACAGATGATTTAGCTTTTGCGCTTTGACCTTTAATAAGAACTCTTTTGTCTGTAAATAATTTTTTAAATTGAGTCTTTGAAATACTTTTAAAATCTTCGTTTTCATCTTGTTTACCTAAAGCATCTAAGAGAACTAAATCTAATCTAGTTTCTTTATTTTCTAATTCAAGTGTGATTCTAAAAGAATTTTCTGGAACTTCTGGTGTTTGTATTGTCATTTCTTTCCTTTATGTAATTTAAAAACTTATACTATAGAACTTGTTTAGTTCAAAGCTTAAAGAGTCTCTATTTTCTTTATTTCTATTCCAACTCTTTGGTCATCGTCACCAAGGTACATATGTGTATCCTCAATGGTGCAGCTAAGCCTCATACTCTTAGTGACAATCTTCTCTAGTGGTCCGTTTTCAAAGATATCAATATAATAAATATTTACTTTATCTAGTGATATTTTATTTTTAATTTTATCATACCAAATTATTGCCGTATTCTTTTTTGAAGTGAAAACAGAGACAAGCTCAGACTTCCCACATGCTTGTCGAATTCTTTTTTCGTCTGGTTCACCAAGTTCAATCCAATGCTTTATCTCTCCTTGAAGTCCTTTTTGCCAAAGTTCAGGTTCACTTGTTGAACTTAGACCTTTAGTAAATTCCAGTTCTGGATGGGCACAGTATAGATAGGATACTAATCTATACATCATTCTTGATTCATTCTCTGAAGGATGCATGGCCATGGTCAGGTTTAAGTCATCATATCTGTGAGTATTTAAGTCGGCTAACGTAATGTCAGCTTTGAAAATGGTTGAACTTAATGCCATCTTTTATCCTCTATTAAAAAAATATCTATCCAGTAACGCAGTGTAAGTTTTAATATAGTAGTTTTGTATTACTATGGATAAAACAAATTTAAGGATAAATTATGAAAATACATACAGTAGTAACTATAGCATCAATACTTCTTTTATCATCATGTTCAAACAAACTTATTAGCTCAAATGCTAGCAAATCAGATATTCTTTGTCCTGTGGACTCTAAGGTACCAGCTAAGCTTTGGGAAACGAGTGGATTTGATGGCCCAGAAAGCGTTGTATATGACCATAGAAGAAAGAAATATTATGTTTCTAATATCGCTGGTAATCCAACTGACAAAGATAAAAATGGTTGGATATCAAAGTTAAATAGTGATGGATCTGTTGCTAAAAAGAAATGGATAAATAGTTCTAAAATACATGCACCAAAAGGGATGAGGATTAAAAGGAATCATTTATGGTTCTCAGATATTGATCAAGTAGTATCGGTAAGTATCCCACTTAGAAGGATTGTTAGACGAATAAGTGTTGCGGATTCTAAATTTTTAAATGATGTGGATTATTCTATTAAAACAGGCTCTGTATATGTAACTGATATGTTCACAGACAAAATTCATATTATTAATAAGTCATCAAGTGTTGCTACCTTTTTAAATAGTAAAGATCTTGAAAATCCTAATGGAATTGCAATACGTGGAAATGAAATGATTATTTCATCTTGGGGACCTGGAATTAAAGATGACTTTTCAACTGAAAAATCAGGGAAAATATTAAGTATTAATTTGAAAACTAAAAAAATATCTAATTGGACTAATTTAAGAATTGGTAACCTAGATGGAGTAGAGTTCATTGATACGCAGACCGTTATTGTGAGTGACTGGAAGGCTGGGAAAATATTCAAAGTTAAAAAATCTGGAACTTGTACGACTCTATTATCTGGGTTCAAAGGTTCCGCAGATCTAACTTATATTCCTTCAAAGAATATTATCGTAATACCACTTATGTTAGAAAATAAAGTAGTGGCCTATAAACTATAGTTATTAGTATTTTCTTTTAGCAATAATGATAAATTCATTTTTATGTGTTGGAACTTGGCGACTAATTATATCAATAAATCCCCAGTCGTAAAATTGGTCTTCAAATTCTTCTATGTTTTTTATATATTCAGATTTGACTAATTGAACTGTAAATATAATTCCCTTAAGAGAATGATTATACTTTTTGATAAGTCTTAGTATTTCCTTTATTGCTTGATTTGGGTTTAAATTTAGATCAACGTGCACCCATTTTATATCTTCATTCGGTAATTTTTCTTGAGAAAGATCTTGAACGGAACTTTGAATATGTGTATAATTTTTATTGGCAAGAACTTCATCTTTCATTACTGCTGTGTCTATACCCCAGACTCTTATGCCTTTAGATAAAAGGTATGTAGTTGATCCACCTGGAACACAACCAAAGTCTAGCCATAAATCTTTTTTATCTATTTTTATTGAATAGAGCTCAATAGCTTGAGCTAGTTTAAGATAGGCTATTGAGGGTACATCTGTTGGAACTTTTATTTCTATATTGGCATTTGGATATCTAGTAGTATTTTGTGTAACTAGGTGTAGGCCCATCCATATTTCATTTTCACCGATAGCGATAATATCAATAACATTTTTATTGTTTGAGCTGTATTGATTTACTTCATTATTAAGAAGATTTTTTGTTTCTAATTTATAATCTGTATTAATGCTAAAACTATGAATAATTATTTCATCGAGGTCTAGTTTTAGCTCATTAGTCTTTTCAGTAATAAATGCATTTAGATCATCTGGGTTCGTTTTACCTAAACAGATCCCTGATCTTGTTGCAAAAGTGCATTCAAGCTGTGAAATTGAGTCTTTAGTGTAAAGTATCCCTTTATTCTTATAGGTAATGAAACCCTTCCTAGAATAGCTGAGAGTGAACTCAGGATAGAAATTTTGAATCTCTTCTTTTAGAAGCTTTTCATTTCCAATATTGACACAAAAAAATAAGAATTGTTCTTTCATAGTAATAAAAAAAAGGAGTCTTACGACTCCTTCTCTTTAAAATATATATTTATTATTTATAAATTATATTGCTTTAACTTGAACAGCACAAGGACCTTTCTGACCTTCACCAACTTCAAATTCAACTTTGTCATTGTCATTTAATGTACCAGCTTCTACTGCTGAAATATGTACGAATAAATCTTTTCCACCATCATCTGGAGTTATAAATCCGAAACCTTTTGTGTCATTAAAAAACTTTACTATTCCTGTACTCATAATCTGCCTCTTTGCTTGTTGTAAATCCTACTTAATTATGGATTTTGTTTAACAATTTTTACGGTTTTATAGTTATTAAGTAAAGCGTTATTTTTATTTTTCCTATAAAGTTTCTTCCAAAATCTATAAGTTTTAGATACTTACAACATGCCTTTTATGTAAATACCTTTAGTACTTTTTTTATTCTTTGCCACTTCTTCTTATGTTCCTGCTGCTATAATTTCTCCTCCGCCATAGCCACCTTTAGGTCCTAGATCTATAATCAGCCAGCACATATAATTACATCCAAATTGTGCTCAATAACTAATAATGTATTTCCAGTCTTTGTTCGTTTTTGAATTATATTGAGTAGGTTATCGTTGTCTTTGAAATGAAGTCCTGTTGTAGGTTCGTCTAAAATATATAAGACTCCTGTTAATTCACTTCCAATTTGAGAAGCAATTCTAATTCTTTGTGCTTCACCACTAAAAAGAATAGGTCTACATCTGTCTAGAGATAAATAATTCAATCCATCATTGACTATGATTCCAAGTCTCGTTGTGATTTAGTATAAAAGTCCACTTGAAATCGTTTTCTAATTTCCTGAAAATTTAAATTTTGTGAAAAACACAAAACACTCTTGTATATATCTGGCTTTAATCTTTTCACTACGTTCTCTGCAGGGTAGCAAAGATGTATACTTTATAATCCACGATCATTTCCATTTTTTTTACCTTCATATATAAAGACGCATAAGCCTTGGAATTTAACCTTCGTAGTTTTATGTCCAATTATACTCACTGTCATCTCTGTCCAATGTAAGAGCAAAATCATGTTTTGGATCATTTGATCCGAAAAGTATTCTGTCTTTAATTTTTTTAGGAAGTTTTTCTAAAGAGTATCTACATCAAGATCCCAACAATCTTCCATTACATTAATTCTTACAAGTCCCCATCACATATCTTTCTTATTTCCACTTGTATCAAAGTAATTATCCCAAGGAAGAACACCGCCAATTGAAATTGAAATATTCTTATTTGAATCATTTTATTTTCATCTATTGTTCTTACTTGGCCTATGCCATTGCAGGCATTACACATTTCCATTGGTGAATTAAAAGAGAAAAATTGTGGGATCAACTCTTGGAATGCATGACCACAGCAAGAGCGCTCTTCAGTCATTTTAAGATCTTCAAAGCCTTGAATATGAACTATTAACTTACCACCACAAGTCTTTAGAGGTATTTAACAGTATAAAGGAGTCTTCTTTTAAATCTTGCATCATATTTTATTTTAATCTATCGATGATGATTTCAATATTTTTTTTATTTTTTGCTAATGATACAACGTCTAAATATTTTGAATGACTCCATCAATTCTTACTTTCAAAAAACCATTACTAGATTTTTTTTAAGCAAATCCTTATATTCACTTTTTTCTAATATTAACAACTGATGAAAGAAGAATAATTTTAGTTTCAAGTGGTATGCAGAATAGCGATAGTAAGTTTAAGGCCCCTAATTGTATAGTAATTAGGTTTTTCATTTGTCCTAAAGATTGTTTCGCTTATGATGATAAAGATTCAACATATCTTCTTTGTCCTACAGCATAAATCGTATCGAAGGCAATTGATGACTTTCCAGAGCAGAGACACCAGTTATTACAGCAAGTTTCTTTTTAGGAATTAAAACGTCTATATTTTTAGATTATGTTCTTTAAGACCTAGGACTATAATATTATTAAGTTCATTTATTTCTTCTGTCAAACACGAATGGTTTCCGTAGTCTTTGCGTATGTTAACTCGATAAAATTTATATATTCTTAAGTTTATCTGCTCATAACGTATTAATTGTATTATTGTCCCAAAAAATACAAATAGAAATAGGTTAGAAATATGAGCAATAAATTTGATAGTCTTAAGTTAAATGATGATCTGATAAAGAACTTGGCTGAATTACAATATGTAGAAATGACTCCAATACAAAAAAAGAGTCTTCCAGTTACTTTAAAGGGAAATGATATAATTGCTCAAGCTAAAACAGGTAGTGGTAAAACAGCTGCATTTGGTCTTAGTATTTTAAATGATTTAGATGTTAAAAATACACGAATTCAATCACTTGTTTTATGTCCCACAAGGGAGTTAGCTGAGCAAGTTGCCAAAGAGATTAGACGTCTTGCTAGAATGATGAAAAATGTAAAGATTTTAACTATCACCGGTGGAACTGCTGAATATCATCAGGATAGATCATTAGAGCATGGAGCTCATATTGTTGTTGGAACTCCAGGAAGAATTAGAAAGTTAATTACTAAAAAGACTATGTTTGTTAGTACTGTGACAAAATTTGTTCTAGATGAAGCTGATAGAATGCTAGATATGGGATTTGTTGAAGATATAGAGTGGATTCATGAACACCTAGTTCAAAAAAAACAAACACTTTTATTCTCCGCTACATTCCCAGATAAGATCATAGATTTAAGTAGCGATATACAATCTAATGCTGAGGTTGTTAAAGTAGATACTGATCATAGCGAAGAAGTTATTGATCAACTATTTGTTGAACTTGATAGTCACAAAGATAAAATGGATGCTTTACTAAAAATTCTAGATAAGTACAAACCTTCAAGATTTTTAGTCTTTTGTAAGACAAAGGCCATTGCAGATAGGGTTGCTGAAAAGTTATCTGCAGCTGATATCTCTGCTCTTTCAATTCATGGTGATTTAGATCAAAATGAAAGAACTAGAACTCTAACTTTATTTTCAAATAATAGTTTAAATGCTCTTGTTGCTACTGATGTCGCGGCCCGTGGAATTGATATTAAAGATCTTGAAATGGTTATTAACTTTGATCTAGCAAATGATCCAGAAGTCTATACTCATAGAATTGGACGAACAGCCCGTGCTGGAAAATCTGGGATGGCCGTAAGTTTATTTATGGATAAAGAAATAGAAAAATATTATGACGTTTGTAATTATCAAACGAATACCTCTACAGATATTAAAAAAGTATCTATGAATGATTTAGAATCTGAATCTGATTACGATGTCGTTCCACCAATGCAAACACTATTTATTAGTGGTGGGAAAAAAGACAAGTTACGTCCAGGTGATGTCGTTGGAGCTATTGTTAAGAATTCAGACGCTAGTTTTGATGATGTCGGTGACATAACTATCATGAATATAAATACTTATGTCGCTATCAAATCAGAAAAGATTGATTCTGTTTTAGAATCTTTAAAAACAATGAAGATTAAAAATAAGAATTTTAGAACTGGAATTGTTAATCCTTAAATAAATTATTTTCTAGCTTTTAAAAGCTTTCTATAACTTTCTATAAGTCTTTGATGTTTATCTAGTCCATTTAAGCCAATATCTGTATTAATGAGACCATAAAAACGGATATCACCACTTATTGATTTAGATGCAGCTTCGATTAGATCAACTCCATACATTCTAGCAAGTCCTGATTCATAATTATTAAAACTAAGTTTATTATCAAGTTTAATATCTAATAATATATTTAATAATTGATAGAATCTTTTTCTATCTGCTAAGTTATCATTAAAAGTTAAGAATGATTCTACAAAAGATTTAGCCTCATCATAATTCTTTAAGGCTAAATTAATAAGACCTTTTAGTTCACCGATATCACATTTTCCCCAAACAGAATTCTCGTCAAACGCAATTCCTATTAATTCTGATATAGGCATATAGTTATCCAGTTCACTATCCTCTAGACTTTCTAGTAGTTCAGCTAAGTCTTCATCATTAAGTGAGTGAACATTAAGGATATCTTCTCTGAAGTCTATGGCGCGATTATGATTATCCCAAATCAAGTCATCAATAGGATAAATTTCAGAAAAACCCGGTACTAATATTCTACAGGCACTACAACCAAGTTCTTCATAGTCTGCAATATAGACTTCTTTTTTCATTTCTCTTAAAATATTCATTAAATATTCAAATTCTTCATGTGTAGATCCTGAAAAGTTCCAGTGATTAAAATCATAAGTACTTTCGCTACTAAAAAATTTCCAAGAAACAATTCCTGCAGAATCTATAAAATGATCGATAATATTATTATGTTCTTTAACTGCATTGGAATTAAATGTTGGAGGTAAAATATCTTTCATTCCCTCAAAACTTCGTCCTTGTAAAAGCTCAGTAAGGCTTCTTTCAAGAGCAACTTCAAACTTAGGGTGTGCTCCAAATGAGGCAAACACACCTCCATTTTTGGGGTTCATGAGTGTTACACACATAACTGGAAATTTTCCACCTAATGAAGCGTCTTTAATAACTACTGGAAATCCCTCATCTTCGAGTTTTTTTATCCCTTCGAGTATGTTGGGATAAATCTCTAAAACTTTTAGGGGTACATCAGGAAGAGTGATTTCTTCTGATATAATTTTATTTTTAATTGCCCTTTCAAAAATTTCAGATAAACATTGAACTCGTGCTTCACTTTTTGTATTTCCCGCACTCATGCCATTAGAAACAAATAAGTTTCCAATTAAATTTACTGGAATATAGACTTCCTTATTGTCAGAATATCTTAAGTACGGAACAGCACAAATTCCACGTTCAAAGTTTCCAGAGTTTGTATCAATAAGATTAGATCCTTTTAATTCAGAATCTGAATTGTATATTTTGTTTAAATAGTCATCCATTAACCCATTTGGAATCGTATCTTCTGAGTTTAATTGAAACCACTTTTCATTTGAGTAGTGAACAAATTCACCAGTTGAGATTTCTGGCCCTAGGAAATAATCATTATAAAAATAATTATTACTTATTCTCTCTAGGTATTCACCAAGAGCTGAAGCAAGGGCTGCATCTTTTGTGGAACCTTTTCCATTTGTATAGCACATTGGTGAATCAGCATCGCGGACATGAACTGACCAAACATAAGGAATAGGATTTCTCCAAGAAGCCACTTCAATATTTATACCTAATCCTGCTATTAATGACTTCATTTTCTTTATTGTATCTTCTAGAGGTGAGTCCTTTCCTAGAATCATCGTTTTTGTCGTTGCAGTATATTCGATACTTGAATCAACACCCAAAGTACTTTTTGCTTCAATATGAAAATCTATTTCATTTTGAATTACTCGTTTAACTGTACATCTCTCCATGGAGGCCAAGATACCAGCTTTATCTTTATCTGATATACTATCTGGCATATCAATTTGAATTATAAACTTTTGTTTGTATCTGTTTTCTGGCTCGATAATATTATTATGAGTGACTTTGATATCGTTAGTCGGGATATTTCTTGTATTACAATAAAGTTTTACAAAGTATGCTGCACACATCGCAGAGGAAGCTAAGAAATAATCAAAAGGGCCTGGAGCAGTACCGTCACCTTTGTATCTTATAGGTTGATCAGCTATTAATGAAAAATCATCAAAACTGGACTTAAGTTTTAAATTATCTAGATATTCTACGTTTATTTGCATAGAACTTTTTTAGCATCTAAGTAGTCGTATTTATAGTTTACTTAAGGGTATTATGTAAGTTTTACAATATATTATACTTATACTGATAGATTCATTTTATTATTACATAGATATCTTCTGAATTTTTGATCAAGGGATTCTCCGTAGGCTTTTTCTAGAAAAAGTCTCAACGTTTTCGTCGTTACAACTTGAAACTTATAAGCCTGAAAGTAACTTCTGAGAGTTTCTTTAAAACTTAAACCTTTCATTGAAAAGAGGTAGGCCAAGTGTCCAATAAAGTTTCCGCCTTTCTTGTAACTATCCCAATCTGTTGATCTTCTATATATAGAATGACAGGCCAAATTTGTCTTTTTAAAGTTAGGTATTTTATTTAAAGGATAACCTCTATCTCTCCAGGTAACTATTGCTTCATCCATCCAGCCAGCATTTCCATTTCTTGGAAGAACAGATCTTGAGAAGTAACTATGATGAAGTTCATGATCTAGTGATCCAAGTGAAGTTTGTGTTGCTCCAGCATGTTCCATTCCACCAGCATCTTGATCACCAAATACAATTAGATAATTATGAGGCCAAGATCCATAGATCTGTTCTAGCTCTTGAATACTTGTCAGTGCTTTTATTTTTAATTTTTTTGTTAATTCCTTATTGTTTGAATAGACAATGAAATCAATTTTTCTTCCATCAAGTCTTGTATATTCAGTTTTATTCATTTCATATTTATCTTTATTGAATATATGAATAAAAAATGATGAAGCAGTATAGAAATATGGAAAATCAACAGCATAGCCAGTTTCTGTTATCGTTTTCTTTCCATTTGTTATTAATGTGAAATCGGATAAGTTACCACCAATAAAATTAATATTTAGCTTCGCTTTATATTGATCAAACTCAAAATTTGTTGGAAGGTATTGCTCGAGAAATTTTCTACCAAACAAATCTCTCATCCACAGTCCCATTTCAAAGTCATCTTTAAAACTTATTCCTTTTGATAACTTTGCTCTTACACTTAGATTGTGGCTTCCAGCTTTTGTTCTCAGAGATATCGATTTTGCTAACGTATGGGCACTAGGTATTAATATCTTTTTTAGTTTAACTCTCTTCTGATCGAGTGTGACTTTTGCACTTAATCCTTTTAAATCAAAAATGACATGACCCTCTTCTTTTTGGTTAAATGTAATCAGGCTTTTCGTTGTTACAATCTTTTTATCAAGATCTATAGTGACATTATATTCAACAGTTTGAAAGTCTACGAATACATACTTTTTAAATAATATTTTTATTGGTGGGAGTGTATTTGTATTGGCAGCATTTGAGTAAGTAGATGATAGAATTGTGAATATTGTAAAGATAATTAGTTTCATAAAGCCTCTGCTTAATTTAATATTAAATTCTTTGTTAAAAGTTAATCTATATTTTGTCTAAAATTGTGTATAACTCCAGAGTAATGAATTTTAACTGGTTTCAAATTGAAACCAGAACTGTTAATCCAGTATGCTGATTTTACTATCGTTTCATATTTTTAAGGCTTGAAGTTTTACACTATAAAAAGATAAGAGACCTTTGTCTATTCTCCATATTTATTTTTATTACATACTACTTATGAGACAACTTTAAAACTACTGTTTAAGTACTTGATTTGTGCAGAAAATGGAACGATTTATTATTGATATTGCTGAATGAATTCAATTAATGTTTGGCCGTACTTTTTAAGCTTTTTTGGGCCAATTCCATATATATTTTCTAACTCATCTGGTGTCGTG
>Ga0209712_10001300_pt1 | contig 21516 bp, 17 predicted proteins | sample ArcOceMetagenome_FD_187443 | JGI IMG/M metagenome (GOLD analysis project Ga0209712, IMG submission 187443) | Marine eukaryotic phytoplankton communities from Arctic Ocean - Arctic Ocean - Greenland ARC118M Metagenome (SPAdes) (version 2) | ecosystem: Environmental > Aquatic > Marine > Oceanic...
CAGCCACAGCGATAAGCAATAAGCCGACTACTTCATGTTTCTGCACTTTATTTTTTAACCAAAACGTTGCGACTAACATGGTTAATAACACCTCAACCTGCCCCAGTGTTTTTACATAAGCAACATGATGTAATGACACAGCACTAAACCAACAAATAGTCCCAAAACAACTGATAATACTAGTGGCCAAGGCCATCTTCGCATTGTTTTTTAGTGCCACAAAAGTACTTCTATCTTTTATCGCGATATAACTTACAAGCAAGGTAGTTTGAATACATAACACCCATAACAACACCCAAGCTGCACTATGGGGAAAAGGCACGTCTAACAAATGACTCGCATCTCTGACAAATAATGATGTCAGCGCAAAACAGGTGCCACAAGCCAAACCTATTATCACTGTTTTAATACTTAACTGGCCTTTCCTGCCGCCACCTGACAACACAAAAATCGCTGCTGCACCAACCAAAATACCTACCCAGCCAAATAAACTCAGTTGACTGCCAAAGAATAAAGTCCCTAATACTCCGGCCACTAAGGCCTCACTTTTGGCCAGCCCAGCCCCTACAGAAAAGTTTTTTTGTTTAAACAAAATGACCATTAACGAAGTAGCAGAAATTTGCATCACAGAGGCGAGTAAAACGAAAAATACAAAATGAAGGGTAAACACAGGAATGGCTTGATTTGAAAAGGTATAAAGCAACACTAAGTAAGTCAGAGCAATAGGTGGAGCAAATAAAAATCGAGCCAATGTCACTCCCGAGGTACTCATATTAGCGCTTAGTTTACTTTGCAAAGCGTTGCGAAACGTCTGCAAAACTACCGCACTCAGAGTAAAGAAAACCCAACTCACAAAAACACCCTCATCAATCTAAAAGACTATTTTAACCCACATACCCACTAAAGCCCTATCACCTGATCACATAACTAGTATTTTTGCTGTCTATCGAAGCCAATTTATTTAAGTAAATTATTGATTGGAGATGGAATGACTAAGTTAAAAATATTGATTTGGCTTGTGATTTAGAGGCAAACTAAGGAAAAGTACACAAGGAAAGACCCGTGGCCAAAAACAATCCTCTTCGCAATTTGTTCATTTTTTTTCTGCTAACCACATTCTCATCTTTTGCTGATGAATCTGTTCCCGAGCAATTAAAAAGCTGGGAGACTTGGGTACTAAAAGATAGCGAAAACCTAAGCTGCCCTTTTATTAACCAAAGTGAATATGGCAACCTGAATAACCACATTTGCGCATGGCCTAACGCACTAGATATAAGCGTTAATAAGCAGGGAGCCGAATTTCAACAATCATGGGTAGTGTCTAGTAAAAGCATTGTTCCTATATTGGGTAATAACAAATTCTGGCCTGTTGAAATAAAGGTAAATGGAACAAACACACCTATTTTGGTTCAAAAAGGACAACCATTTATTGAGTTAGAAAAAGGTAGGTATTTAGTTGAAGGCAAATTGAGTTGGCCAAAAATGCCAACAAGTATTTCACTACCTAGTCAAGTTGCCCTAGTCAATATGTCTATTAATGGACAAGACATTAGCTTTCCAAAAATTGAAAAAAGTGAGTTATGGTTTCAAGAATCAACACAAGGACAGGCTGAGCAAGAGACTCTTAGTGTGCGTGTAGTAAGAAAAATCAGTGACGGCCCTTATTTAAAGCTCAACACAATTATCTCCATAGATGTATCGGGAAAAATGCGCGAAGTTGCAATTGGCCAGGTACTGCCTAAAAACTTTGACCTAATAGGTATTCAAAGTGAAACACCCGCATTTTTAGACGCAAATGGCGTGTTACATGCGAAGCTGAAACCTGGTAGCTGGAAGATTGTTGTAAATGCTTACTCACTTCCAACCCATCTAGAATGGAAACGCCCGGCTCAATCTCACCATTGGCCAAAAGATGAGGTTTGGGCATTCGAGACTAACGAAAAATTACGCTTTGGCAAGCTTAGCGGTGCTAGCGTCATTGATAGTGGGCAAGTAGATATGCCAAAAGCTTGGTACAACTACCCAGCATATTTGCTTACCGAGAATGACTCGCTTCGTTATGACATACAACACAGGGGCAAACCCTTGCATCTGGAAAATCAACTGACATTAAATCGCACATTATGGGTATCTTTCGATAACGCTCTTTATTCATTTAAAGACAAGGTGACCGGTAGCATGGTAGAGGATTGGCGTTTAAGTATGTCTGCTCCTTTCATGCTTGAATCAGCCGAAGACCAAGATGGTGCCGTGCTCGTTACTAGTATAAACGAAGACGAAAGAGGCCTTGAAAACCGTTATTCTCAAGTAGATATTAGTGCAGGCGGTATAATTAATGCGACATCAAAACTGCCTGTAGTGGGTTGGGAAAGTGACTTTGAACGGGTTTCCATTACTTTAAACCTACCACCTGGGAATAAACTTTTTGCCGTTTTTGGCGCAGATAGAGTATCGGATAGTTGGTGGAGTAGATGGTCAATATGGGCAAGTTTTATTGTGTTATTGGCTTCACTGACTGCTTATCGCTTATCCGGTTTAGTGTCGGGATTATTGACAGCGCTAATGTTATTGGCAGTGTATCAAGAGAATAGCGCCCCTGTGATTGCTATGCTCAATTTTCTGGTGGCTATTGCAATCAGAAAACATCAGCCATTCGACAAACTAAAAGCTATTGCAAAAATGTATTGGGGGGCGAGTGCGGCGCTGGTAGTGGGATCAATATTGCTCTTTAGTGCGACACAACTACGTACCGTGATCCATCCTCAGTTGGAAACTGGTAACAGTAATATGTATAACCAAGATAACGCAGATAATTTTGCTGAGAATACTAGTATTAAGATGCGTTCATCTGTCCTTACTCAACCTGAATCAAAAATGCGCGTTACCCAACATGAAGCCGATTTTGAAATGGTATCGGTTACTGGTGCAAGAATGAGAAAAGCGGATTCTTTTATGGAACGTTATCAGTCCGATGCATTGCTACAAGCAGGTTCGGGGATGCCAAACTGGAGCTGGAATCAGTATTCTCTGACTTGGAACAGTCCGGTTGCCGAAGGACAAACCTTTGAGCTAATTATTTTATCCAAAACCACCTATAAAATTTTGAAATTAGTAGGTATTGGCTTGATGTTGCTTTGGTTGTATTTTTTGTTAAAAGACTCTTTGAAACTAGCTATTGATAGATTCAAAAACAAATCAACAGTAGCGCTTTTAGCGACACTCTTTTTAATGCCTATCTATACACCAACGGCAGAAGCAAATAGTTTCCCCAGTCAAATTATGCTTGAAACATTAAAAGCAAGATTACTTGAAGCGCCAGATTGTGCACCTGTCTGTGCCTCTGTCAATTCACTAAAAATATCTGCCGATAGCAATGCGTTAACCCTAAAACTGACTATTCATGCAAATAGTCTAAGTGCGGTTGCCTTACCCCGCTCAGAATTCTGGCAAGGACAATCATTTATATTAAATAGTAAACCAGTGATAGGCGTATACCGCCAAAATGACTGGTTGTATGTGCCTGTTACTAAAGGTATTTCAACCTTAGTGGTAACCGGACGTTTAATCCCAGTTGATAACTTTCAGCTTAGATTTAAAGATAAACCTAAACGAATCGATATTGAGAGTTCAGAGAATTGGGAAGTTGTAGGGTCTCAAGCAAACGTTTTAGCAGGTAATACATTGGAGTTTTTGGCTAAAGCAAATGCTAACCAAGAAGATTCAACAGCTTCCACGCGTTTTAAGCAACAACCATTTGTAAAAGTGACGAGAGTGTTGACCATCGACAAAATGTGGACAGTGAAAACCGTCGTAGAACGGATCGCACCCACTATGGGTTCTTTAAATCTACAGATCCCTACACTGCCAGGTGAGCATGTTATCAGTGATGAAATTACAGTTGAAAACAATCAAGTTGCCGTCACTATTTCAGCAGGTGAAAGCGTATTTAATTGGACCTCGACATTAGATCGCAATAACACCATGCAGCTCATGGCTCCCAACAACAAAAATTTTATTGAACAGTGGCAAATTGTTATCAGCCCTTCTTGGCATTTGAGCTTAGAAGGTTTGCCCATGATTATGGAACAACAGAATGCATTGGATTACTTTAGTTATTCATTTTATCCCTATGCTGGCGAAGCGTTAAACCTTGCCATCACTCGACCAAGTGCAGTTAAAGGAGAGGCCTTAGCGATAGATAGCGTAAATCTAAATATTGACCAAGGCACACGTACTTCAAAGCTTGAACTGGCTTTTAATTATCGTAGTACTCGTGGTGGTGAACATGTCATAGATTTACCCGTCAACTACCAACTGAAAGAGGTTAAAACTGATGGAAGGATAATTAACCTGCAACCTGAGTCAGGTAAGTTAGCTATTCCTATTTCTCCTGGCACGCACAACATACAAATAACTATGCGTTCTAACATTGAAGACTTGTTGGTGTTTTCACCACCTGAGATTAATCTCAATGCGCCATCAAGCAACATTACTACCAAAGTGAATGTGAGTAACCAGCGCTGGATATTATGGGCTAGAGGTCCACTTCTAGGTCCTGCGATACTCTATTGGGGTGAATTATTAGCTTTTGTTCTCATCGCATTATTGGTTGCTCGCGTGAAGTTTTCACCTCTTAGCACTGTGCAATGGCTAATACTTGGATTGGGCTTGAGTCTCAATAACTGGGGCGTTTTGGTGTTGATTGCACTTTGGTTTTCCTCAATCACGGCCAGCCAATATAGACCAAAAGAAATCCAAAGAAGCTTGTTCAATTTATCGCAATTGTTTTTATACGGTTTTTCAGCTGTGGCTATAATTTCTCTGATTGCTGTTGTGCCAATTAGTTTGCTTAGTAATCCGAGTATGGGCATTGAAGGGTATCAATCTTATGGCAATACGCTTACTTGGTTTGCCGATAAAGCGGATGGACAATTACCTGCAGTGACTTTCTTAAGTATTTCGGTGTGGTTCTATAAAGCCATCATGTTGATGTGGGTAATTTGGTTGAGCACATCAATATTAAGTTGGATTAAGTGGGCATGGAAAATCATAGGTATTCATGGTTATTGGCAGTCATTACCTCCCAAAATAGATAAAGCTGAAAAGTCGGCGCCTGTGCAAGATTAATATCTGCTGGGTTGAGTCAAAACGTTTGGCATCAACTAAACAAACAATAATGTTTAGTTGATCCTCATCATTTATTTACGATGTAACTCTTGGCACATGTCCAATTAAGTAATGATATGATTTTTGAGGTCAGGCTTTACAAGCCTGCTTTTAAACTTGGGTATTAGTCAGTATTTTAAATTAAAGGAATTTTGTTTGCTCCATCGTTTTTATTATCTTGTTTTTCAAGGTTTTATCCAAAAATTATTCTCGGAAAAATTTCTAAGGATATTAACTTAGAGCATGCTCCGCTCTGTATCAATCAATATGACGTTGGGTCAAAAAAACCAATAGTACTCTACAAACCACTTAATTGATTATCACCTGTTTACATAGCTAATATTGTCAATGTCTATTTAACGTAACTTGATACTTGGATGTTGTTTAATCTGCTCCTGGATGCCGTTTTTTTAATAAATTGTGTTGATGGCTAAAAGCAAAATATTATTTATAGTGAGTCATTTTTTAGTTATTTCGCATAAAGTGGATAATGTTTATGTTCTTTATGGGACTTCATTTGGGCGGTTTTTTTATTCGCTAGTAGTAGAAAATCAAGGCCAACATTAAAATGAAATCCAAAATTTATGAGTCGACCTATTCTCTACCACTTATTCTCACACCACTAAAAACGCCAATCTTTGATGAGTGGTTCTTTTGTGCCATCCATAAACCACAATGCGGCAACTAAACCTTTCGTATCGTTGGTCACAGTAATGACTGCTTCGTAGTTAATATCACTCAAAGACGTTCTGAGTAAGCAGCTATTGTAATTAATACTATAACTTCCATCACTATGCTGCTGATAATCACTACACAACGATAAATAGGCTGGCTGGTAATCATCTTCTGAGCGAGAAATCTTTAGATTAAACGAACGTTCACTATTTAATGCAAAGCCATTAGGTACCAGTATCTCATGGCTAGTTTGTGCTGCACTTTCTATAATAACTTCAGCTTCCATGGGGTTACTCTCTTGCAAGCTAAATTCAGTTACAACGGGTTGGCTTTGAACCGGAGTAGCTAAAGGGTTGCTTGGCTGACTATCATTTGTCACTGTAGTCGGATTTGTAGTACTACTTTCTGATCCGCCACCCCCTCCACACCCAGTTAACAAAGTACTCAATAAAACAAAGCTGTATAATTGGTTCATACATCACCTCTTTAATTAGAAAAAATATTATTTGTGTTGGCATTTTCAGGTATGTACCAGTCGGCATTCACAAGACCTTCATTGGCAATAAAACTTGAAAATAAGGGATACGCATAAATCACATCCATATACTCCAAGGAATATTGCATTTCAACACCCACATTGATAGCCCACGGCATACCATTCGCACTTACAAAATAACGCCCATTTTGTGGCTCACTTCTATCATCCCTGCGACCAAAGAAATCGGTTCTAAAAGCCTCTGTTGGCGCTTTATCGGGTAAATGTATCTCATACGCTCTGCCCGGTGGCAGACCAAATGCTAAACTATGATCATATCCATCAGTTGCAAATAAGAACGGGTCGTAAGGGAACTCTGGCATTTGCAGACTGGGAATAGCATTGGTCATTGGTAATGTCATAGAAAAGCCCATTTGAATATCTGTACCACAACCTGGTTCTGTTCGATAATAGTTGCAATTTATACCCGCACTGACGAAGTCCCACACATCATTGGTGACGATGGCTATTGCTTCATTCCGAGCCAATTCTAGGGGAGAGGTATTTTGTGGTATGTCATTAATGGTATAACGAATAGCATCTTCATCAACTGTACTGCGTAAAATACCGGGTAAACGAAATGCAAAACCATTGTGATGTAACGCGCCTACGGCAGCTACCTGCCCTTCTAATTTAATGCGAATAACTTCATCATTGAGCCTATATTCACTGATACGGTAATTCATCACTAAGTCATTAAAATCATAGTCGCCTATTGATGGCCAGTTATCTTCAAAGGCAATGGTTGCCCACTCAGAAGCACTAGGGTAGTAACTTATGCTGACATTAAGCTCTGTGATATCAACTTGGTGATCTTCAACCTCCCCATCACTAAAACTACCCGTTGGCTCTAACCCACCGACACTACTGAGTCTAAAACGCGCCCATGTGTTACCCGCTTCAGCCCATTCAGGGACGTCATAAGGTAGCGTATTACTGCCTTGTATTACAGCTTGGGTATCAGCGATTTTTTCATCGGTTCCAAACACACCATTTCCGTCAAAATCTATCCAAGCATCAACAAAAGCGGGTGTTGATACGATAAGTTCCAGTAGTGCAGGATTACCGACTTCGAGACCTGTAACAAAAGCCACACCGTCTTCATCATCATTGCCATCTGTTACGTCATCACTTAGAGGAAATTGATAGCTATCAAATTCGGCATCGACACCAGACCCCATAAAAATCGTATTATTTTCTGTACTATGGCTAGCACCATTATCAGCAGCAAGGCTGCTATATGAGGCGGGTGCATCACCAAAGTCAATCGTAGCTTCAGGAGGTGCGTCAGCTATTGCTTGAGTGATCGACGCGGCCATTCCGTTAGTACAACCTGTCTGTCCGATAACGCTATCTGCACCAAACTCGATAAAATTCGTCGCTGAATAAGCACCGCCACAATCATTAGCTATACCCTCTATTACTGTATTAGCTCCCGTTTGAACGAAACCCTTAGCAAGAATAAATCCAGTGGTTTCAGCACCTGCACCTAACTGTGTATAACCAGCTGCACCCGGTTTGTCCCCCAGTACATTCCAAATGATAGTGCTGTTATCAGTTACGTCTAACAATATAACCTTCGCATCAATAGCAAAACTCAAGTAGTTAGCAATATTAAAAATCCATGTGCCATCCACACCTTTGCCATCAAGTGTGAGGGTTTTCCCACCAGTAATGGTCAGATAATCTATGGTGCTATAGATGCCAGCTTCGAGCGTTTCATTATTCACTCCAAAAGTAATTGAGACGAGTTCAGTTCCTGTACCCAAGTCTTTCAGTGCCGTTTGCATCGTCGTAATTAACACTTCTTGATTGGTTACTAATAGGGGAGGGGGGGGGACCAACAAAGAATTCGCCGTGAGGATCCCATCAATTTGAACACCCGCACCAATTGTGGTGGTGGTCCCAGCATCAACATTGCCATGAAAAGTTGAACCCGCACCGACAGTGACTGTGGTTCCAGCTAAAACGTCGCCGGTTACCTCAACAAGGGTATCAAAGGTTGCGGTAGTTCCGGCTACAATACTGCCATCGATTATGGCGCTAGCACCAACAGTGGCAGTGGTCCCCGTCTGAATAAAACCATTTACAATAGCAGCTACGCCGAGCGTTACAGTCGACCCTGCTTCGATATAGCCAACAACACCCGCATCAGCGCCGAGGGTGGTAGCTGCTCCAGCCTCTACATTACCTGCAAATATCGCATTTGCAGCTAGTGTGACTGCAGTGGCACTTTGAACATTACCCCCAACCGTGGTGCGTGCCCCTGCCGTTATATATCCACTGGCATAAAGCGACTGATTATTTAGGTCTGAATCCGCCAGAGATTGAGCCGCTACTTGTGCGATAGACATAATAAATAGCACCGAGATAAGTAGGAGAGGATTTACACATCTAAAAAATGCATTTTTACGGTTAGGTGGCGTGTTATTAGATAAATAATTTCGACTGTGTGGGTCACAATTAATTTTTAATTTAGAGTTGTCAATCTTGGCATTGTTCGGTGCGCAGCGTTTCAATCTGCCTTGGCTTCTATCAGTTACATTGCATCGCGTATGGCATGTCGTCTGCCGTTGAGACCTTTCTTCATGATTAGTTAAGCAAGCGCTGGCTAACAACAAGACATCATCGCCACTGCTTTTCACTCTATAGTCGTCACAAAGACAAACATTGTGCTTTTGCATTTTTCCGCCCTCAGTCTATAAATAAAACTTCCTACGATTTATAGACTGATTGTGCAAGTTGTACGCCAAGGTATACAATTTTTAAGCGCATGATTATTATGATTATTTAAAAATTCTTATCAATATTGTATTTGTATTTTGCAAAATATTAGCATTTTGCAAATCGATTTTAGGTCATGAGCTGGCAGAGAACAAAATTTTGAGTGGGATTAACAAGTATTGATTAGGTTTAATCGCTATATTTGTTACACAGTGCCACTTTAACGGTTTGAGAATTTTATCTTTGTAGGCTCTTAAGCCGATAAAATGTTTTTCGCTTAACCAAACTAACTTGAAGCTGCCTATATTTCCCTTCCTTTTATGGCATTAAACCGATTAAAAATAGAATTAATACATGAACCCATTGTAGTATGACGGTAGTTAATGTGGTTGTTTGTGTAAGCTTTTCCACACAATAGATGCCAAGCGCCAATGTTCAATTTTTCATGAGTAAAAAAGCCACTATAAATTGATAAACCTTCGTTAAGACTATCAAGGAAGTGATTCTTTGACGTTAGTATGTAATAAGCTCACATGTCGGTTATTGGAAACGTAAAACTGACGTTGATAAATATGACGCATAGCCACCAATGGGGCTAATTAAACATTGTTCTTTACACTTTAACTCGGTAAATATTCCTTACTCCAACTTTCACTGATGTCACCTGAGAGGATAAGTTTTTGGATCGCCTCTTGCCCATAACCCAGTTCTTGCAAAATAGAGCGTGTTGAACTGCCAAATTTCTCGGTTGGTTGCAGAGCGTTGATTGGGCAAACTGCGGTGCGCACGGCATATGGGTCAAGCTGAGTGACTTCGTGTCCACTTGGGTGATCGGGATAGTAAGAAAAGGAATAGCTGCCGTTCTGTGTTCCTGGCGTGCCATCTGCAAGCCGCGTGTGCTCGGCTCGCAGTGCATCAATATTATTACAGATTGCCACACCGATATCGGCCCCCTGCAAGCGCACCACCCATTCATCCGCAGAGAACCACTGAAAAGCTTGGGACAGAAATGCTGCACGGCCTTCTTCGGGCACCTCTGCTATTCCCTCTAATCCTTCAACTTTATCCAGTCGGGGCAGGTCGCGTTCATAGGCGCTAAGTAGAACATAGATGCCCGATGCCGTGCTGTAGAAACGGGTGAGCGCATCGTAGCCATTAACATCAGGCCCAGTGGGTTCGTCGAATAACTCACGGCCCTGGTAATCATAACAAAAAGGGATCTGAAGCAGCCCTGAATTAGCAGCAAGGGATGTCCGTCCGCGCCCAACTCTACCATGGCGATATTTTTGATACAGTGCGGCTGCGACCCCCAGAGCTCCTCCAAACCCGCACATTACATCGATTGTGCCAACATGGGCATGTTCTTCGGGGCGGTCCATCGCGCCGCCAAAGCGAAGCATAATGCCAGTGACCGCCTGTACCAAATCATCGTAGCCGATATAATCTGTTCTCACTCCACGTCGAACACCACTGTAACAATCTAGCTTACAGAATAGGACGTCAGGGTTGAGCTTTCGTAAAGACTCTTCGTCTAAGCCCATACGCTTTATTTGACTATCAGGCGCATTCCAAACGATCACATCCACCGTTTTGATCAAGTCCTCAAGTACTTTGAGGCCATGGCGGCTTTTGGAATCAGCAAGTATTGAACGTTTCCCACGCCCCTGTGACAGGCCGTACATGACCGTATTCCAACTATCATACATTGGAATAGCAGGGTCGATTTTAACGACCTCTGCTCCAAAACGAGCTAAATAGCTTGCCGAATGTGGTCCAGCGATAACATTGCACATGTCCAGTACCTTTATCCCAGATAGCCAGCCGATATTCGGCGAGTCTTCGTCTCGGTCTGGAATGTCGGTGCGGATCTTTTTGAGTGTAGTAAGCGCCTCACTATATTCGACCCAACGACGTGGTTTTGGGTTGATTGCTTCTTCGCCACTTTCTTCCATCCAAACAACCGGACCTGGTTGTGTCATCTCGCCATAGACGGCATCAACGACATCAACCATTAATCCTGATGTTTCTGCATATTCATCATAGATCCACTCTTGCAACCATCGCTGCGGCGCAGCAGGAATGCCTGCTCGTCCAAACTTTTTTTGCCATTCGTGTGAGGTACGCGATAAAAATACTTCTTTCATCCGTGCGGCTAGCTTATCGGCCCAGTCTTTGGGCATCGGATAAACCCCGAGTGAACAGGGCGAAGCCCAATCTGCGACCGGTTGGTAGGTGTCAGCCTCTTCTGTCAGTCCCTCATCGACCATTTCTTGATATAGCTCTAAGACCTCAAGACACCTGCGGGCGTGATATTTATGGCTTGGGCAGACAACGTAAAACATCCGGCCATCTTTACACATGTAGCTGCGAAAGAATGGATCAAGCAGCTCTTGCAACTCATCATAGCTGACATTCATTGGCATGCCCTCAATTCTACGGCGATCGATTTCTTGCTCACGTTGGGTAAGATAACGTTCAGGAATATCAACCACTTTGATAGAGTTATAGCAAAGCCCTTCCATCACTGCAGCTGCTAATGGCACCTCAATCTGGTCACCAACACCAGTCAGCTGACGTGATTGCAGGGCTAAAACGACTGAAGAAGCACCGATTTGTGCGGAATAGGCAGAGGCCAGGGGCAGCGGTGAAAACGACGGATTGACGCCCATTAAAACACGGTTAAGCCCCATATCAGTGAAAACACCGGAGGTCGCTGCCACAACACTTTCGAAGGCTCGCCAGTTGCGTCGCACTGGGTCATTCGAAGCAAAGCCGGGTAGCGATAAAGTGATCAACTCGGGCCGTTCAATACGCATCTGAGCAAAATCGATGCCTAGATTTTTTAATTTATCAGGTCGAAAGTTTTCAACCAAAATATCGGCTTCGGCGCATAACGCATGTGCACGTTCCAACCCCTCTTGCGACTTGAGATCTATCGAAACAATCAATTTGTTACGATTTAGGATAGCAGTTGCAGGGCTTTTCCACATGTCGCCGCCAGGCGGATCAATATGCACAACTGTTGCACCCAAATCAGCCAGCAGCATTGCGACGGCTGGGCCTGCAATGTATTGTCCAAAGTCGACAACTTTCACACCGTCAAGAGGAAGTAGTGAGCGAGTAACATTTTTCATAGTTTCTCCAGTATTTTATTGGTTAGATCTTTTATAGCCTTTGCCGCGAGCATAGGCAAACTCATTGCATCAGCATATAACGCTAACAAATTCTTCAGTCACCTCTTTTGCATGACCTTTCTCAAACTTTGGCCCTGCTCGACGTGAGCGCAATTGCATACACGGTGCGTTTCACTAATTAGCCACAAGTGACTGGCACTTTCTTTAAAGTAGGCGTTTTACTTTTTTTCTCGAAACTTTCTATTAACAATTTCACAATGATGCGCGCTTTTACAAAATAATCATATAAAGCTAACTCGAGCATGTCATCTAGTTCATGAATCTCTGTATCATTTTCTAATGAGACAGCAGGAAATTTTGAGTACTGGTGAGAGTCATGGTTGGCGAAACGTCACCAACGCTGACGGTTGTTTATCATGACGTAACCTTAAATGTGGGACAAGCTGTTGAAGCCAAATGGCTAGCCGATGTCATGAAGGCTTTAGCCTCATAAATATGTTTGTTGATCCTTCTGATATTTACCTGCACCTTGATGCAGTGGATTTCCGTAAATCGATTAATGGCTAAATTATTATAGTTGAGCAGCAACTTGAGTTGTCGCCATTCATTAATTTGCGCCTTGGAGAGCAAGTAGGACAACAGGTTAAAGCATTTGGACTTAAGTTTATGAACCTAAATCTCACACAAGAATCAAACTAAATTTCAAAAAAACTAGTCGGTTTGAGTTGACAAGAGTTCGCTAAAGTATGATGTAAAAGCATTAAAAGAAGGCTAATTCCTAATTTTTATGCAAATAATTAGAAGGTCGATTATTTAATAAAATTGTGGGGATAGACATGTCCCTCTTTAATTCCATTTGTATCCATTTAGTTCTATTTGTACCCATTTAATTCCGTTTGTCTCCATTTACCATCCAATGAAACAATTTAAACCACCTGCCCAGCCACCCAACCGCTGCTCCATGCCCATTGAAAATTAAAGCCCCCTAACCAACCCGTTACATCGACAACCTCACCAATAAAATATAATCCCTCAACATCCTTCGCCATCATGGTTTTAGATGAGAGTTGGTCAGTGTCTACACCGCCCATTGTGACTTCTGCTGTGCGATAACCTTCGGTGCCATTGGGTTTAAGTTGCCATTGATGAAAAGCCTGTGCGGCCTGTTCTAGCTGTTTGCCTTGATATTGTTTTAACGGCTTATTTTCTACGCCTAAATAAGGCAAGGCCGCTTGTACATAGCGTTTAGGGTAATGATTAGCCAGTGCTGTGCTCAGTTGTGCATCAGGTTGGCTTTGTAGTGTTTTTTGAAGTTCAGCAAATAAATCGCCATTGGGGAAAAGGTCGAACTCTACCGCTTGGCCCGGCTCCCAAAATGATGAAATTTGTAATACTGCGGGGCCACTTAAGCCGCGATGGGTAAATAGTATGCTTTCATTAAAGCTGGTGTCATTACAACTGGCGTTCGCATCTAGTGAAATTCCGCTCAGTTCTGACAACACCTTTTTGTCTTGTTCGTGCAAAGTGAAAGGCACCAAACCTGCTCTGGTAGGTTTAACACTTAAGCCAAACTGCTCTGCCACTTTGTAACCAAAAGGGCTGGCACCGAGTTTAGGCATAGATAAGCCACCCGTGGCTATGACTAAAGACTCACATTGGAACTGACCTTTTGCTGTATCGAGAATATATCCAGATTCAGCCTTTTCGATAGACAAAATTTCGCACTGATTTGTCACAGTGACATTTGCTTTTGCGCACTCAGATAGCAACATTTTTAAGATATCTTTGGCACTGTCGTCACAAAACAACTGGCCTAAGGTTTTCTCATGATAAGCAATCTCGTACTCTGCCACCAAACCAATAAAGTCCCATTGGGTATAACGGCTTAATGCTGATTTACAAAAATGTGGGTTGTCGGATAGAAAGTTTTCATGGCTGGCGTACATGTTTGTAAAATTGCAACGACCTCCACCAGACATTAGGATTTTTCCGCCCAAGCGCTTTGCGTGGTCGAGTACAACAACATCCCGGCCGCGTTTTCCCGCTTGTGCTGCACAAAATAAACCTGCGGCTCCTGCACCAATTACAATCACATCTACGCTTTTCAATTAAATTCCTATTGGTGACAGCTCTTCAATTCTAGCGTTGAATTATAGGGTATTAACTCTTCCTTAATAAGTGCTAATCTGAAATTCGTTGTTCAATAGGCAAGGATTAATAGATATGTCACAAATCCAACAGCCAAAGCGCAAATTAATTGACCACAGTCTTCGTATCTATGATGGGTTAATCACTTACAAAGGTCTACCAGCACCAATTATTTGTGACTACTTAAGCAGAAAACAATCACAGAAAGTTTATGGTGATGATTACCAAGTTTAAATTGGTAAAATAGAAATGGTGACCAATACCGGCACTTATCTCGATTCACCTTTTCATTTTGATGTACAAGGCGATGACCTAGCTGACTTGTCTTTGCAGATGTTAGCTTATCTACCGTCGGCCCGGTGTTCACTCGTACAAATTCATCAACCGTTGCAAGTTTAGCCGTGCAAGTACAACAGATAAAAAATATGTATACCAATATGTCTCAACAACAACTTATCGACCAATCTGGCTATGGTTTATCGATACAAGCCAGCAGTGATGAAGCTAAGGCGAAAGTGATGAATATGATACAAACCTCAGATCCAAAAACGGTTGGCCATGCGATTTATAGCCTTATGAGCCATGATTTAAGACAAGTTCTTGCCAATATCACATCACCTGTTTTATTGTTAGGTGCATCGGGTGGATTTAGCACGGATGTGCAAAAAGTAGCTATGCAAACATTGTATGCATAACAATTACAAATGCTGCCCAACGCCCAGTTGAATCTGAATACAGATTCTCGACATTTTATTATGTTGGACTCCCCTAAATGGCTTGAGGATCAGGTTGTGGCTTTCTTAGAAGCACACCTTTGAATATTTCAACTAATCTAGTCTTAAGCGACCAAAAACTAAATTTATTAAAAGATGTAGAGCTATCACGAAAAGGTGACCAGCAAGCATTTGGCCGCTTAGTCAATCAAACGCGTAATTTGGTTTCAAGTATCGCTTTGTCAATTGTCAAAGATCTTGATAACAGTGAAGACGAGGCCCAACAAGTCTTTATTGGTGTTTGGCAAAATATGTCTGAGCTCAAAAATTCCAGCAGCTTTTTGCCTTGGTTAAGACAGATGACATGTTACAAAGCACTGAATTTTTTGCGTGATAATAAAACCCATCAAAAAGTAGATGGCGAAGAAGCCGATCTGATTTTGTCGTAATTCTGCGATCCCAATCTAGATATCGATAGCAGCATACACCGTGACCAATCAAAGGTAATTGTGCAAGACTTTATAAGTCAATTACCCAGCGAGTGCCGTGAAATAGAGCTGCTTTATTACCGCGAAGAGCAATCTAGCAAACAGGTCGCCCGTTTATTGGAGCAGAGTGAAACCAATATTAGGAAAAAGTTATCCCGCGTCAGGCAGTTATTGCACGAGCAGATATTACGAAGGCATGGCAGGTTATTGCTAAGCACGGCACCTGCTTTAGGTTTTAGTAGCTTAGTGATCACTACCAGCAGCCCTGTTGCTGCCGCTGCAATTAGTTCAGCAGCTGCCAGCAGTAAAACAGGGTTTCTGCATAAATTAAGCTTGTTGTTGGGTGGTTCGATGATAGGTGCGTTTATAGCCATTTTAGCAGTGAGATTCAGCACGGGTTTTGTTTTAAAAAAGCTAACCAATGAACAAGCAAAACAACAAGTAATAAGCTAACGAAAAACCATGACCCTTTGGATAATATTTGGCGGAATATTGCTAACAATTGGTTATGAGTTTACTCAAGGGTGGTGGGGGCCAGTCAGCGCTTACATAATTTTTTCTTTCTGTGTCATGTATCAAATAAGAAAAATACACAAAGTCGTTGTGACAGAAGTTTATTCCCAGCCTACTGCCAACCAAAAGGAACAACGTTTAAGGCGAATACAAAGTTTATGCGGATTTTGGGGCACTGTATTGGGGATTTTAACAGGATTTATTGGTCTGGTTATTGGCTTGGTAACTAACGCAAGGTTGATACTTTAGTCTTATGTTCAGTGAATAAGATGGATAATCATATCGCGACAGAATAATCTTTGTTTCCAATTCTAGATTCGGCTACCGAATTAATCCAAAAGACGATAATCCTGGGCCTTTGTTTGATCACAGTCTACTCATATTCTGGGGCCGTTATCTTGTAGAGCATAACTGGTCACACATCAATTGCTTTATTAGCAACCTTTTAGTATTCAACTTAGCTTTAGCAGATTCAGGCTTGATGCCCAATAGACTAGAATTAGAGCTAACCGAGTCGTCAATTATGCATGACAGCCCCAGAGTCCTAAATATGCTGAGTGCATTCCGTAAGATTGGTGGGCGAGTAGCGATTGATGATTTTGGTACAGGATTTTCGCCGTTTTCTTATCTGCACTCATTCCCATTAGACAAACTTAAAATTGATGGTTCTTTTATTGATTTACTCGAAGCCTCAAATATCGATAATCAGGCTCAAACCACAGTTAATTCTATTGTCCAGTTGGGCAAGGCTCTTAATTTACAAGTGACTGCTGAAGGCATTGAAACATAAGAGCAACAACAAATTTTACAAGACCTGACTTGCCATCTTGGCCAAGGTTATTTATTTGCTAAGCCAATGACGGCTGGGCTGATTAAGGGCTTTATCAATAAATTGCGTTAGCCCAAGTTGAAGCTATTTATGGCTTATTAAGCAAAGTTGAAAAAGTCTCTTTCAGCCAATCATCCAGCAGTTTTTTCTCATAGCCCAAGAAGTCATTTTTATGCTTAAGGGATTGATTGCTCATAAATGCGCTGTCTCGGATATTTTCTGTATTTTCTAACAGCACTTGGCTATTTTCATCTAATAATTGGAAGCTGAAGGCTAATCTGGGCGAAAAATGTTGCATGACTAAACGTATATTTTGGCCTCGAGTGTCACCTGCTAAGTCGATATCAGTGACGTTCATTTTTAATAGATAATTTTGTGGCAGTTTTTCGGCTAGCGTAGTGAGGTACTTTTCTATATTTGAAGTGATATCTTCGGTGGAATATTGCATGCCATCAAAAGCAGGACGAATATCGGTATAGGATTTTGGGTTTGAGAAAGTGATATTTAATTTTGCGGCCTGAGCCCAGTTCATTGGGTTGAACGAAATGGCAAATATTAACATTGAGCGTAGATATTTCATTGGGTGATTTCCTAATACTGCATGTTTCTAGTAGACCTATAAAGTCAGCATTAGTTTCTATTTTGGATCAGGTAAACATCGAAGCGGTTGGCTTTACCTAACATTTCAATTTGTGGTTTTTTACCTGCCAAAAATGGTGCGCCAGATGGGCGTTTTACTACCACTCGATTTTTAGCCAGTTTTAAAGCTGGCTCAAGCAATAGGTCGGCGTCTTCGTCTGGGCCAAGCAACTGTTGGAAAATACGCATTTCTTTTTTGACTGCTGCGTTTTTTTTACGATGAGGAAACATAGGATCAAGGTACACCACGTCTGGTTTTTCATAGGGCCAATTAACTAATAGGTCTGTTGCGACGCCATGGAATAGTTGCATATTGGTTGGTAGCCAAGACCTTAATTCACTATCAGAAGCCGCTCGGTCTATGCCATCTTGAAGTAACGCAGCAACAACTGGAGAGCGTTCAATCATATCAACTACACAACCTAAGCTGGCCAGCACAAATGCATCTCGCCCTAAACCTGCTGTGGCATCTAGTACGTGTAGGCTGTCTTTACCTTTTAAGCCAATAGCTCTGGCAATGGCTTCTTTTTTACCTCCGCCATGTAAACGTCTGAAGGTAAGCGCGTCGGAAGCAAAATCGACTTTTACTGCGCCAACCTTGGGTTCATCTAATTGACGTAATTCTAAATGAGAAACATGCTGTACCAATGCTAAACCAGAATCGGTGTTTTCCCGGTAAGTTAGTCCCCACTTTGCAGCAGTTTGTTGCGCAAGTATTGTCAAGTCGACCGCTGCGTTTGGTGGCACTGTTACTGGGATATTATGCATAACAGGCTCAAGCATGACCAAAATGCTCTTTGTTTCCAAGCCAACGATTGACTATGGCTTGGGCGTTTGATGGAAATTGTTCCCAAAGATGGTTGGCAATATTTTGTACTTGGGGTATCAGTTCTGCATCACGGATCAAATCGGCAATTTTCAAGTCGGCTAAGCCCGTTTGTTTGGTGCCTAACAACTCGCCTGGGCCGCGAATTTCTAGGTCTTGTTGGGCGATATAAAAGCCATCGTTGGATTCTCTAAGCACAGATAAACGTTTGTTGGCCGTTTTAGACAAGGGACTTTGGTACATCAAGACACAATGGCTTTCTACAGAGCCTCGACCTACGCGCCCCCGCAATTGATGCAATTGCGCAAGCCCTAAACGTTCTGGATTTTCGATAATCATCAGGCTGGCATTCGGCACATCGACGCCTACTTCAATCACTGTGGTTGCAACCAACAAATCTAATGCGCCCGCTTTAAAATCAGCCATGATCTGTAGTTTTTCATCGGATTTTAGCCTGCCATGTACTAAGCCCACTTTAAGTTCAGGTAATGCCGTGCGTAATAAAATAGCGGTGTCTTCTGCAGCTTGGCTTTGCAAAAATTCAGACTCATCAATTAAGGTGCAGACCCAATAGGTTTGTCTTCCTTGTTTAACACTCACGTCACGCACTCGGGTAATCACTTCATCACGGCGAGTATCGGGTAAAACAACGGTCTTCACTGGTGTTCTGCCCGGCGGTAATTCGTCAATGACCGAGGTATCTAAATCCGCGTAGGCGGTCATAGCCAAAGTGCGCGGAATGGGTGTGGCAGTCATAATTAACTGATGAGGAAATGCCCCTTGAGATTCGCCTTTTTGACGCAGCGCTAGGCGTTGATGCACACCAAAGCGATGTTGTTCATCCACTATCACTAAAGCCAACGATGAAAAAGTGACGGCCTCTTGAAAAATAGCGTGGGTGCCTACCAACATTTTGACTTCATTATTAGCCAATTGAGTTAGCACTTTTTCTCTGACTTTACCTTTTAGTTTCCCTGCTAACCAACCTACTTCGATACCTAATGGTTCAAACCATTGACAGAAATTATTGAAGTGTTGTTCAGCTAATAATTCGGTGGGTGCCATAAGTCCCACTTGATAACCGGCAGCTATGGCAGATAATGCTGCCATAGCTGCTACTAAGGTTTTACCTGATCCTACATCGCCTTGCACCAAACGCATCATTGGGCAGTTTTGCTGCATGTCACCTTGTAGTTCAGCCACTACTCGCTGTTGTGCGCCTGTTGGTTTGAAGGGTAAATTTTTCAAAAACTGGTTGAGTAAATCAGCACTAGGTTTGATTGGAAAGGTTGCTTGTTGCTGACTTTGATAACGGACTTTCAACACACTTAGGTGATGCGCTAACAACTCTTCCATAATTAAACGTTGTTGAGCGGGGTGTTTACCTTCGTCAAATAATGACAAGGTCACATCAGGTGGCGGTCTGTGCACTAAATGTAGGGCCTCAACTAAGCCAATTTGCTGCTGATATAAGCCTTCTGGTAATAGTTCAGCTAATCCGCCTTTGCTTAATAATTTTAGCGCTTGTTCAGTTAAATTTCGCAGTGTGATTTGTTTGATGCCTTCAGTGGCAGGATAAACCGGCGTTAACGATTCTTGCATGGCAAGGGGGTTATCAAGATTAATCGATTTATACTCTGGGTGCATAATCTCTAGGCCATATTTCCCCGCTTTTACTTCACCAAAACAGCGAATGGTTGCGCCTATTTCCAGATTGCTTTTTTGGGCTGCTGAAAAATGGAAAAAACGTAAAGTAACAGTGCCCGAACCATCGCTGAGCCTGACAACTAACATTCGCTTGCGGCCAAATTGGATATCGCAAGACATTACCTCACCTTGAATACTGGTATGTAAGTGAGGTTGCAAATCTGACATGGGATAAATTCGGGTACGGTCTTCGTAACGGTGAGGTAAATGAAATAACAAATCTTGCACAGAGACAATGGCTAACTTCGCTAACTTTTCAGCTGCTTTGGCGCCAACACCTTTTAGCTCAGTGACAGATGTTTGGGCTAGGCCTTTCATAACCGACACCCTAGATAGGCTGAGTGAGATTGATGTAAAGGAAAAGTCAGATTAGCTAACAAATATAGGTCCAAGTCGTCACAAGTTTGTAAGTGTGAGTATACTCGAAGATTTGACAGAATTACGCAAGATTTTGCGAGTCGAATATTATCGACTCGTTAAGAAACCTGCCTGTTTTACAAAGACAGTTTGGCAGCCTGATAAAGTAGCTCTGGAGAAATACGAATTTTAATATCTGGATTGACATAACTAAATTTTACTTTGCCACTGGTATCTAAAATAAATACTGCTGGTGCGGGTAATACTGCTTTGCCAGAGGATTTATCGCTAGTTAGGTTGATGTCCCATTTTGATTTGTATGAAGTGCGCTTTTGGTCTGGTACATAAAACCCAATACCAAAACCACTGATAGCTTCTAGGTCAGGATCCGCTAATAACTGAACCGTAAATTTAGTTTGCAGTTTTTGTTCTTGTAATTGAGCCGGTGTTTCAGGAGAAATCGCTAAAATTTGATAACCTAACTCGTCAAGTTGACCTTCAATATCCTTTAAACCAGCAAGCTGACTATTGCAATAAGGGCACCATCCACCGCGGTAAAAAATTAACACTGTGGGTTTTTGCATTGTTAAAGCTTTTAGACTGACCGGATCACCATCTACAGTTTGTAATTTACTGTTAGGTGCGGACTGACCAATTAATAGCGGCGTGACGTTATCTGCGGAGTCAGCAATTTGTGTTCTGTCCAACGCATAGGTATTCCCAGCCAGTGTTAATACAAAAATTGTCAGTCCGATTTTTAGAAAATTCATAGAGTGTCTCTTAGTTATGGGATATTAAGCCTAATTTAGGGCTTTATCTCAGAACAGGTTAGACCCATAATTTCAATTATACATTTCAATTAATGATCATAATTGTATAAATTGACTTTAAGAAGGTCATCCCACTTTTCGAAATGTGATCACCAATATTTATGAGAACGTTGTGAAAGTATACTGCTGGTTGCTAATCATATTAACCTTTGTACCTGTTTCATTGACCTCAACGCAAATGATAAGCTCACGTGGGGATATGCAAAATTTCCACCTTACATCTTCATACAAG
>Ga0209712_10001301_pt1 | contig 21513 bp, 24 predicted proteins | sample ArcOceMetagenome_FD_187443 | JGI IMG/M metagenome (GOLD analysis project Ga0209712, IMG submission 187443) | Marine eukaryotic phytoplankton communities from Arctic Ocean - Arctic Ocean - Greenland ARC118M Metagenome (SPAdes) (version 2) | ecosystem: Environmental > Aquatic > Marine > Oceanic...
AGAATACTAAAATCACTGCTTTGACCGCTTACGATGCAAGTTTTGCTAAATTGTTTGATGAACAAGGTATCGATGTTTTGTTGATTGGCGACTCACTAGGCATGGTACTAAAAGGTGATGACGATACCTTAAGCGTTACCCTTGAAGAGATTGCGTATCATACTTGCTCTGTGAAAAAGGGTGTTGAAAGAGCTTTTGTTGTAGCGGATATGCCTTTTATGTCTTACTCAACTCCAGAACAAACCTACTTAAGTGCTGCCCATCTGATGCGTGCAGGGGCAAGTATGGTAAAGGTAGAAGGTGGTAGTTGGTTATTGGATACCATTAAAGGGTTGAACGAGCGCAGCGTGCCGGTGTGTGGTCATTTAGGTCTAACACCACAGTCAGTGCATGTGTTCGGTGGATTTAAAGTGCAGGGCCGAGATAACCGACAAGCTGAAAATATTCTTGAGCAGGCTAAAGAATTAGAGCATGCAGGTATACAGTTATTAGTATTGGAGTGTATTCCTACAGATTTAGCTGCCAAGATATCTCAAACTCTTAGTATTCCCGTTATTGGTATTGGGGCAGGGGCACAAACTGATGGGCAAATCTTAGTGATGCACGATATGTTTGGTATAAGTGCAAACTATATGCCTAAATTTTCCAAGAACTATTTGCAGCAAACTAATAATATGCGTGAAGCTGTGAGTCAGTATATTCAGGAAGTGCGAGATGGGAGTTTTCCATCCGGTGAGCACAGTTTCAATTAGTACACTATTACATCCGTTCAGTGTTTACTAACCACTCATTATTAAAGTAATAAACCACTATGCAACTTATCAGTGACATTTTAGATCTTCGTGAAATTAGACGTACCTGGCAAAGCAGTGCCAAAGTGATTGCCTTTGTTCCTACTATGGGAAATTTGCATCAAGGCCATTTAAACCTTGTACGTGAAGCCAAAAAACGAGCAGACATTGTGGTGGTGTCTATCTTTGTTAACCCTATGCAATTTGGTCCAGATGAAGATTTAGATGCTTACCCTAGGACTTTAGAAAGTGATAGCCGTTTATTGGGAGAGTTAGGAGTAGATGTACTATTTATGCCTAAAGCGACTGATATTTATGCTAGAGGTCTGGAGCAACAAACATTTGTGGAAGTGCCAGGTTTATCTTATATGATTTGTGGTGCCAGTCGCCCAGGACATTTCCGTGGTGTGGCAACCATAGTGTGCAAGTTATTTAATATGGTGCAACCTAATTTAGCTTTTTTTGGTGAAAAGGATTTTCAGCAGTTACAGGTTATCAAGGCTATGGTAACTGACCTATCAATGAACCTAAAGGTTTTTGGTATGGAGACGACCAGATATGATGACGGTTTAGCGATGAGTTCAAGGAATATCTATTTAAGCGAAAAAGAACGTAAATTAGCGCCTACTCTGTATGAAAAAATGCAACTATTAGTCGGTGAAATTCAATTAGGTCGTAGGGATTTTTCAAAAATAACTCAAGAATATAAATTACAATTAGCTAAGCTAGGATTTAATCCCGACTATCTTGAAATCCGTAATGTAGAAAATTTGTTACAGCCTGGTCATGAAGACCAACACCTGGTGCTATTAGCCGCGGTATTTCTAGGAAAAACTCGTTTGATTGATAATTTGCAGATTAGGTTGTAAATAAGAATATTGGTATAAGCCAACCTAGCTTGCTTGTTTATGTTTCGTACAAAGTTTTTTCCAAGCTTTTGTATTGCTGGCAATCGCAATTTGCTCATCCAGTATATTTTGTAAGTCTGTTTCTGACGTTAACGGATTAGCTAATACTACTCTGAATACTGTAATCGATTGGTCTGGATATGTTTCAGTTTTTAAACGAGTGCGGGAGACAAACGACTTACCTGCTTCTCTTTGTTTTTTTTGCACACTTACAATCAGATTATCCAATTCCATATTTAAAGCATGACCCGATTTCGGTTGTATTTTCATTTTTGTTTGAACATCTTCAGGATTCACTCTATAGGTCAACAGAGACAAAGTGGGAGGTGTGATAAGTTCAAAGTCTGGGTGTGATTGGATCATTTGTGCAAACGTTTTGGCTTTTTCTATACTTTGATTAATTAGCAGTTCATAACCTTGGCGGCCAAATATATGCAAAGAGGCATACACCATCATCGCCATGCCATTTCGCGAACCTTCTAATGTAGTAGCACCTAAATCTTTGGAGCCAGCACGAAGAATATATTGGGCATGATGGCGAACTGCATTACTGTCATTGGGGTTTTTAAATAGCACCATGCCAGCTCCCATTGGCACATACATCTGCTTATGGGCATCCATAGTCACAGAGTCTGCTTTTTCAATACCTTTAAGTAAACTTCTATGTTCTTCAGAAAACAATGTTGCTCCACCCCAAGCTGCATCTACATGAAAGTGGCAACCTAGTTCTTTTGCTACATCTGCTAGCTCGTCTAGCGGGTCAATATGACCTGTTTCAGTTGTACCTGCGATACCAACAATAGATAATATTTTATTACCCTCTTCCTGGTATTGCTTACCCACCGCAAGTGATTTCTCAGCAGATAAACGTTGTGTAGGACAATCGATCGTGATCATTTGTTGTCGGCCTAAACCTAAAATATCAACTGTTTTAGATAATGAATAGTGACCACGCTTAGATGAGATGATGCCCATTTTTTTATAGCCATAATGCATCATTCCTGCAGCCATACCTTCCTCAGCCACACCTTTAAATTGAGTCGTGGCAGGTAGCGCTTTATTTCTTGCAACCCATAAAGCCGTGATGTTGGCAATAGTTCCACCAGAGCAAAAGGCACCTAAAGCATGGTTCGCACTGTGTAAGTAGGTGTGGTAAAAATCTCCAGGTTGCTTATAAACCAACTCATGCATCATGCCAAGCATTTGACGTTCAAGTGGAGTGAACGCTTTAGATGTCTCTATCTTGACTAAATTCTGGTTTAATCCTACCAATAGTTTTGCTAAAGGTAAGTGAAAATACGGCAGTGCTGAGGTCATATGACCAATGAAAGTGGGGGAATAGGTATTAACAGAGTTAGCTACTAACTTATCGAGGAGGTCTTCAGCATGTTTTGACACGAACTCAGGAGACTCAGGTACCGAATACTCAGCGAAACTTTTTTCAATCTGTGTAAGAGAATTCACCTTGGTCACGACATGTTGCGACAGAAAGTCTGATAGATTATCAGACAGGTGTTGCTCAATCTGCGCAAGTTTAGAATCTTTGCCTTCAGGCATAGTAAACACCTTGTACAGATGCTCTAAACTAACCTCAGCTTTACTCACTTTTGTAACCCTATGTGAAAACTTTTAAGCCAAGTATTTTACCTTAATTTTTGCTAGACACAACAGGTGCTTACATCCCCAAACTAGAGAGTAAGCATAAACAGATATGGGTAATAATCTAGTAATTGCTAAATTGTTGTTATATTGACCCAACACACGATATACAGAGGATGCCTTTGTATGCAAGTTACTGATAGTTTTAGCTTAGATAACGTAGTGCCCTTTTTTCAGCCAATCATAGATTTGAAAAATGACGTTGTGAGGAGTTATAAATGTTTAGCTCAACTTTTAACCCTTGTTCAAAATAGATTTTTACCTAGAGTGTTTTTATTTTTGATTGAAAAGCAACAATCAGTAGCTCAGTTGACCCAAGCCGTGTTTAGTCGCAGCGCAAGTTATTTTAGAGATATCAAATGGCTTGGAACATTAATTTTAGTTTGTCAGATATGACTGACTCAAACACCCTCAAATTTCTTCAATCTCAACTTGAGGATTATCCAAATCCTAAACGGATTTCTATTGAAATAGCTGCTCGAAACGCACTAGTAGATAGTGCCAAATTCAGTCAGTTTTCCAAAATTTGTGGTGCCTTAAGTTTTAACATTGTAATAAACAATTTTGATACCCAAGAGTGTGATTTGCAGGCAATACTATCATTACCTATATATGCACTAAAGGTATCAGCCACATTATTTGATAAGGCAGCAAGTGATGCAGCATCTCAATATTTTGTTAAAGGCCTCATCAGTGCAGCTGCTAACAATAAGGTCGTGGCAATAGCTGAACGAATTGAAAATCAAAAAGCATTAGAGGTGGTCAAACATCTAGGTATTAAATACGCCCAAGGCTTTTATTTTAGTCAGCCAAAGTCAAAAGTAGAGTAACTTTTTATTATTCTAATTTTGCCAACAGTTGCCAGCTACTTTGTCCACTTTGCCAGTATTTCCGCTCGAAGGGAGTGATTGCCTTGTCACTCTCAAATACACCGATTTGATTACTGACATCGGCAATAGCTAAAGCGGCTGAAAACTCTTGTATATATAATTGCCAATTACTTCTTACTTCAAGTATTCCACCCAATTTTAACATATCCTTTAATGCCGACGAGGCATACCAACGACGCTGCAGATGCGCTGATTTAGGATAAGGATTGGGATACAGTAAATAGTGTTTGGTTAATTTTTTATCAGCAAGAACCAGTAATCTTAAAAAATCACTGAGATCTGCACGCAACACTAGGTAGTTCTGTAAAGTGCTTGCGTAAGCTTGGTGTTTGTCTGTGCGTAAAGCGGATTTATCAATGCCTATTACGCGAGCATTTGGATGAGCCTGGGCAATATTCACTGTGCTTTCACCTACACCACAGCAAGAGTCTAATATAAGATCTCCTTGCCAATCTCCGAGCCAACTAGTTGCATCTTGAAAGGCCTGTTGAGTGTGAGCTGATAGTGGCTTTTGACTTGCTCTGGCGAGTTGTCGGGTAACAACCTTGTGCAAATTCTGGTGAATACCCGTTTGATTGGTACTGATAGTGCGTGATTGTTGTTGCATTAACTCCGAATACCCACACCACGATTGATGAGAGAGTAAGCCCAACCAAGCAACACTAGGTTAAAGCCTATTAATATGCCCAAGGACACATAGAAGTTAATATCTGACACGCCTAGAAAACCGAACCTGAAACCACTTACCATATACACGATAGGGTTGATTTTACTAACCCACTGCCAAAATTCAGGCAATAAGCTTAATGAGTAAAAAACGCCGCCTAAGTAAGTTAATGGTGTGAGAATGAAGGTGGGTACAATACTCACATCATCAAATGAATTGGCGAAGATGCCATTAATCAGTCCAGCAGTAGAAAATAATACTGTGGTTAACAATAAGGTAATAAAAATAATCAGCAAATTGTGAATATGTATATCTACAAAAAATAGCGATACGATAGTAACAATAATGCCAACTAGCATTCCTCTGGCGACACCACCCCCTACGAATCCAGCAATAATTATCCAATTCGAAACGGGGGCCACTAATAACTCCTCAATATTTCGTTGATATTTAGCGCTGTAAAAAGAAGAGGACACATTAGAGTAAGCATTGGTGATCACTGCCATCATGATTAAGCCGGGCACAATAAACTCCATATAACTAAAGCCGCCCATTTTGCCAATTCTACTACCAATTAAATTACCAAAAATCACAAAATATAGTGACATGGTAATGGCAGGTGGAAGTAGAGTTTGGATCCAAATTCTTAAAAAACGTAAACACTCTTTGCGCCACATTGTCCTAAGGGCTATCATATTTAGGCTATTCATTGGCGTCTCCTACAATTTTTTTTGTGTTTGAATTAACGTCTTTTGAGGATCTTCCAGATTCGACCATTCTAACGAATAGCTCTTCTAATCTGTTTGATTTATTTCGCATACTTAATACTTGTACTTGTTTTTGCGTTAACTGTTCAAAAACCAAGTTGAGGCCGGCTTTCTTAGGCACATCTACTTCTAAAGTATGCTCGTCGACTAAGCGACTTTCAAAGCCATCTAGAGTTAAAGAAGGTAAGTTCTTAGATAAATCCAGTACAAAAGTTTCAGTATTCAATGTGGCAAGCAAGGCCTTCATACTGGTATCCCTGATAATGACACCTTTATCAATAATGGCAATATTACGACACAACATTTCTGCTTCTTCGAGATAGTGTGTGGTGAGAATAATTGTCACACCTTGCTGATTAATCTCTTGTAAAAAAGACCACATGGATCGGCGTATTTCAATATCTACACCCGCTGTAGGTTCGTCAAGAATAAGCATCCTAGGTTCATGCATTAGCGCTCTGGCGATCATTAGTCGCCTTTTCATACCCCCAGAAAGTTGCCTAGCAGGTGAATCGCGCTTGTCCCACAGGTCGAGTTGTTTAAGGTATTTTTCAGCTCTGGGTTTAGCAATATTTTTAGGTACTCCATAATACCCTGCTTGATTTAGCATGATCTGTATTAAGGGTTCGAATTGATTAAAATTAAATTCTTGTGGTACCAGCCCAATGCAAGATTTTGCCTCAATGGGCTGTGTCGCTAACGAGTACTCAAATATATCAACGTCTCCTTGAGTTTTATTCACAAGGGAACTAATGATCCCAATGGCGGTTGACTTACCGGCACCATTAGGTCCAAGTAAAGCAAAAAAATCCCCTTGTTTTACTACTAAATCAATGCCTTTTAAGGCTTCGGTACCGTCCTTATAGGTTTTGGTTAATCTTTTGATACTCAGTGCGTTCATATTGTCTGCCAGATAAAGTGTGAATCGAGATTGAGATATACCTATGCGTTTAGTTAGCACGAGTTCGTGTAGCGAATTCTATCGATTAAAGTATGTAAAGTATGTAAAGTGTGTTTTATTTTTGAGAAGAGAAATGTATCAACTAAGCGCTATAGTATTGTGTTTACTGAGGTCAGTTCAAGCTTAGGAGTGAATTTTTTAGGTTTTTTTTATGGGTAGGTTAGTGTTGGACGGTTAAATTTTGTCAGTACTTTTATTCTTTACTTCTTCATCTAGCAGATATAGTCGCAGATATGATGTTCACTCAATTTAGATGTGAGTATGATACGAATTAGTTCACATTTTTCAACTAAGCTAAAAAACAAAAGGGCGCTTTGCCCTTTTGTCGCTAATTGAAGACTACTGCTTTAACAGTCTTCAGGATCTTTTCCTAACTTTTCCTTAGTAGCGATACATGCTTCTTTTAGTTTTTCAGCTGCAGCAGTTTTTAATTCTGCCGCTTTTTCCTTTGTAGCATCCATAACGTCAGATGCTTTTTCGGCTGTGGCATCGTATGCTTCACTGGTCTTAACCTTGGCTTCGTCATAAGCCTCAGATGTGCTCTCTTTTACATCACCCGCCATATCTGCTGCGCTGTCAGCAAGCTTAGATGCACCTTCTTTGGTTTTGGCATATATCTTTGATGATTCTTCCTTTGCTTTAGTTACCATTTCTTTGGCTTCTGTTTCTGCCTCCTGCGCTGATTCTTTTTGATTATCAGTGCAAGCGCTTAGTCCAATACTCAGTGTGGCAAATGTTATTGCTAGAGTCGTTTTTGATAAAGTCATTATTATTCCTTGTTGTGATTTTAATGAATAGTTTTCGCTTAATGCGCTCTTAAAAAAGCTTTAGCGAATTCTGTTCCATGTTTTCAAAACTATGATAAATAAGGTGTTTACAAAGTGTAGGTTATATTTGCTAGGAAAAGTTGTTATTTATGTCTTTAATTGACGACAGATTAATCTTATATGGCATTCCTAGCACAATATATCTACGAGTTGGGTAAGGCAACACACCGTCAAAGAGATAGCAGGTGGTCAAGGTTAAGCTGGATTGATCCACATCAAATGTATCGTTGTTATTATTATTTTGCATATACTCCAACTGTGAATCTAGAATAATATGCAGCTTTGTGACTTTAACTGCTGAGGTTTGTGTTGAGTTTTCGCTTTAATAACATCGCCCTTTTTTTATTTTTTTAGGCTGTTAAATTGACTATCACGATGGCCCACTATCACGTTGTTACCTTTTTCTCTTGGTTCGGGAGTCGAGGTGGCTAGGTGCGAACGCCAAGTTCCTACCACTTGCCCCAGCCAACACATACCAGCTTTTATCCTTAATGATAAGTTCAGCAACAGGATGAGTGTCAGCATAAGGCCAAGGTTTGTGTTACGCATTTGATTGTAGATTTTTATGTCAAGCGTCAGCGATTAAGTATTGCGCTAATTCTGCTTTAGCAAAGATATAAAGCCGCCGGAAAACTGATAGATACCCAATAATAAATTCATGGTTACCTATTTATGCTTGCTGACTAGGGATAAAACTTTGAAATATTACTTTTCTTTTTGTAATTAAGTGCATACATATTGCTAATCCAATTAAAATGAAACCTGTTATTATTTTTAGTTGTGTTGTGGTCGCAGTTTGAGGAAGACGCCCTATTGACTGAGCGAGCTTATTTGCAGCGCCTTTAGGTAATGAGTTGGCGTTACATCTATGGCGACTAAACTGGTGCACTGGCTAACCAAATGATGGGCAATAGCAGTCTCGGTAATTTGAGATTTATATTCGTCTTGCTCAGCTGCAGAACTATTTGAGCGCATACTTACACGGCGCTTATGCCTAGTCAGTTGACTGATTTTCTCTCTGGCTTATAAAACATTTAGACCTGATTGTCTGGGTTTAGCATTAAGCACTAAGGAGTTCCCCCAAGGCTTTCCTTGATGTTGAGCCGAAACTTTGACTTTCATAAGTAGTCACTAGCACTGCTTTGCCCAATTTGACCTTCAGTCAGCCTATAGCTAAATACCAAAGGTTCGCTTTTATATAAACCGCTTATAACGTTGGGGTAAAATTCTGACTGTCGATTAGACTGAAATATGTCGATATTTAAACGTAACTCGATATCGATATTTTACCGGCTTTGATAAGTTGCTGATTGGGTTTCTAGCTCACCAGTTGTAACGCTTGGTAGATATCTAGGTGTAATGGTCATGGGAAAACGCAGATTATATTGTTGCTGATGAAAGTTGAGTTGTTGTTGATATTCAATACCCACTTTAATTGTTTCGCCTTGTTAAGATTGCTTATGGGTAAAATACAAAGTACCACTTTGGGCATTTTGATAATCACTTATTGGCGGATTAATTCTGTCGCTATTTTTTTGTTTGGTTAGAGATCTTATTGCCGGTTAAATAGGAGGTGTAGTTTGTTTACTGGTAAAAGCGGGCACCGACAATTACAGTGCCCCTGTCGCAACAACTACCGAACTAATAACGGCAAGTTTTGTTATGACATATAAATGTTTCCTTGTTTATTGATTGGCCGCTGTCATTTCTGTTTGGCTCTCAGATACCTTTAACATTACGCGGCGATCAAAAAAGTCATCTTCAAAATTCGTACCTGCACTCACTAATGAAGTTTCACCAAAAGAATTAGTCATTACTTGCTCTTTTTTAACGTCATTATTTATTAGGTAATTCTTTACTGTTAAGGCACGCTGTTCTGAAAGGGCTTGGTTAAAAGTGCTGTCGCCTCGCTGATCAGCGAAGCCAGATAAGGTAATACTCATCCTTGGATTGTTTTGTAGGGTTTTGGCTATTAAGTCTAACTGCGACTTGTAGTGTTCCTCCAACACATAAGAAGACGTTTTAAATTGAATATTGCTTTCAATTTCTGGAGGGCTCTGTTTAAACGCAGCCTGTTCTAAAGCACTATACATAGAAGCCATTTTTACCCTTGCATGTTTTTCTGCCTCTTCAAAATTTTGTTGCATCACAATCAGTTTTTGGTCTTTTTGTTCCAGTGAATTGTTAGCGGTTTCTAGCCTTTTATCCGAGTTCAAGTCGTTAGCTATCATCACGCCAAATATACTTGCGATTATCCCTCCTATTGGCCCAGCGATGACGGTGCCGATTATGGCGCCAGAACTGAGTCCAATTACTTCATTGGTTTTTTCTTGTTTACTGGGTTGTTCAGCAATAGCGGTGCCAGACATTAAGCAAGTGAATGCGATAGCCGTTGTGATTTTAGTATTTATTTTTTTCATCTGTTTCATTGTTTTCTCCAAGACAGTAGTTGTTTGATTCCTCTGTAGTAAACAAAGATTGTGTGGCCGCTTCAGGGAGATAAAATGGCAATCTTGAGGTCAATTGTGGCGAAAAAATGGAAATTGCACGTTTGGGCTATTTATTGCCTCTACTTCAAGAAGTTTTACGATATAGTTCAGTCATAAATCAAGCAGACATAAAGTCAATAGGCGCAAGTTATGTCAAAACGTATCGCTCTGGTTGAAGACGACCAAGCACTCAGAGAAAACTATATTGCGGCTCTTAGTAAGCAGGGTTACGAGGTGCAGCCCTATGCGAATAGAAGTACTGCTGAGCAGGCATTTTCTGAGCGCCTGCCAGACTTGGCGATTATTGATATTGGCCTTGAAGATGAAATTGATGGTGGTTTTGCTGTTTGTCAGCAATTAAGAAGTTTGTCTAAAACATTGCCCATCATCTTTTTTACTGCAAGGGATAATGATTACGATACTATTTGTGGTTTGCGTATGGGCGCAGATGATTATCTTACCAAAGACATCAGCCTACCGCACTTATTGGCCAGAATAGCGGCATTGTTTAGACGAACAGAGTTACTCGATAGGCCGCAAACACAAACTGACCTTATTAAAACTGGCGATTTGCTGATGGACAGCAAACGCATGACAGTCAGTTGGAAAGGGCAGGGTATCGAACTAACTGTCACCGAGTTTTGGATGTTGCACGCGGTGGCTAAATTTTCGGGTCATGTCAAAAGTCGTCAACAATTGATGGATGAATCAAACATGGTAGTGGATGACACCACCATTACTTCACACATCAAACGTATTCGTAAAAAATTCATGCAGGTAGATCAACATTTTGAATGCGTCGAGACTGTTTATGGTATGGGTTATAGATGGAAAAGTGTTTAAGCATGTACAGAGCGCTTAGTTTTACTTCGTCGGTAGCAAATAGATGAGCCGATTACGTTTTGGGCTGCGCCTTAAGTTACTTTTTTTCTCTTCGTTTTTATTGGCTATTCCTTGGCTGGGTTATCAATACGTGTGGGAAATGGAAACCTATTTGCGTATAGGACAAGAGCAAACGATGGTGGGAACCGCTCGCGCTGTAGCTACAGCATTACATGAACGGCCCGCTTTGTTTGATAGTCAATCTGGTTATTTAACTGATGTTAAACCTGGTACTGATTTATACGCCCATAAAATTACCTATCCTATTCAATTAGATGGAAAATTAGACGATTGGCAAGACTATCGGCATTTAAGCATTGCCTACGGCCAACAAAACCTGATTGTTCCCATTGAAGATTATCAGTTAGATAGTCTGCATTTTAAACACATGGTGGGACAGTACGATAGATTCTTGTATGCCATGTTTGATGTCACCGATAACAAAGTATTACTGCGACCAACTAATAGTTTACGTATTGATAAGAATGATCATTTACAAATAGCAATGACCGATAAAAATGGGTTGTTTCAGCGCTATATCATTGCACCATCACAACCCGGTTGGGTGAACGCGTATTTGTTAAAAGATGACCTAAACTCATTACAGCCAGAAAGGTTAGAAACTAGAATTCAGGGTCAATGGCTTAATACATCACATGGTTATCAGCTTGAATTACGTTTTCCTCTAGCCATGATGTCGAGCAAAATTGCTTTTGCAATTGTTGATGTTGATAATCCGAAAAATAGGGCTGTGGAACACATAATGGGCACAGCCAACCCGTCTCAATTAGATTCTCTGGGTACAGTATTGGTACCTTCACCAGAAATAGAAAAAATTCTTAGGGGACTTAAATACTCAAACGCTAGAGTATGGGTTGTGGATAAGCATATGCGAGTTCTTGCTCGTTCTGGCAATATTCAAAGATCATCTGGAGTGCAAAATAATTCACACACTGGCTTTGGAAGTGGGACTAAGTCACACGGACAAACCCGCTGGTGGAAATATATTGAAAACAACTGGTTGTTACCGCTTTATTATCAAATATTGACTAAGCCTCCTGCTGATTTTGTAGACGACCTACGTGATGCGTTTGCTTTACAGGGCCAAGATATAAGTCAAGCATTAGATGGCAACCCAAGCTCTTTGTGGCGTTTAAGTTCAGACAATAAAGCGGTGATTATGTCGGCTGCCCATCCTATCTATATTGATGAAACGGTAATGGGGGCTGTTGTTGTAGAACAAACCACTAACGGTATTCGTACCCTTAGAAATAAAGCTCTTGAACAGCAGTTTCATTATATTTTACTGGTTATTTTGATCAGTACACTGGCATTGTTTTTAATTGCTTCACGTATTTCTTGGCGTATTCGTAAACTTAGAAATGAAACCGAAAGTGCGATTGATCAACAAGGCAAAATTATTGGGGATATAGTTCCTTCCAATGCTCGGGATGAAATAGGCGACTTATCCCGCACCTTTACCCATGTCTTAAGCAGACTTAGCCAATACAACACCTATTTAGAAAATATGGCTTCTCGTTTGTCTCATGAATTACGCACTCCTGTAGCGATTGTTAATTCCTCCTTAGATATTTTGCTGTTAGAAGAACAAAACCCAGAGAAAAAACAATACGTGGACCGAGCTAAACAAGGTATTACCCGTTTAAGTAAAATATTGTCAAACATGAGCGAAGCCACACGATTAGAGCAAGCGATTCAAAACAACGATCGCGAAACATTTGATTTAGCTGAATTATTGAAAGGTTGCGTGGCTGGTTATCGCTTAGCTTACGCCACTAGAAAATTTGATGTGCAAGTATCGGTGTCTAACTCGACTTTTCACGGAGCGCCTGAGTTATTCGCCCAGATGTTAGATAAAATCATTGCCAATGCGGTGGAATTTAGTGAAGACAATTCTGCCATTAACCTGCAGATGGTTAATAGCGATCCGGGTTATGTGCTAACTATCGCCAACCAAGGCAACTTGCTACCAGATAAAATGCAACACCAATTACTTGATTCTATGGTTTCAGTGCGTAAACAACAAAACACTGAACAACCCCACTTAGGTTTAGGTTTATATATCGCTAAAATCATTGCTCAATATCACCAAGGTGATATCAGAATAGATAATCTTAAAGATAAATCTGGCGTAGTGGTGACCTTAGTGTTCAAGGATTAAAAGGCTGACTCGGCTTACCTTACTATAGTGTAAAGTGGTCTAGCCTCGTTTGTGTTTACGTGCCATTCCCCAACCTATGATACCTGCACCAATTATTGCGCCAATCCAGGCATAAGGCTCAGTTTCGGGCGAAAGCTGTTTGGCAAAGACGATTGTCATCATCGAAAAAATGCACAGTCCCCAACCAAAAATTTCGATTTTACTTAAATACTTGGAGAGAAAAAAATGTGATTCTTTGGGTGTCTTTTGCATGCCTAACCTCTGTGGTTTTACGACTTTATATACAACGAGTCATATTTGAGAATACGATACCAGCTAAATCAAGAAAACCAAGGTTTTCAGTCTAAGTATTCACTATCTTTTATTAGCTAAGAAGTTAACTCACTAAAAAACGAACGCTTATCCAGTATATAAGTTTGGATGAATAAAAGGAGCCATAGCAAGTATGATAGCTTGTTTATATACACTTTCTCTTGTGGCTAAGCCATGGGTTAAAAGGCCAATAGCCCCTTGTTTTTGTTTGACGTTGTTAGTATTAAATAATCTGTCCATAACATCACCTAGTTCTTCACCGTTTTTAAGAGCTTGGTATATGACTGGTGGCAAAGGCAGGTTACAGCTACGGCCAATCGACATATGTTTTTGATTGGCAATAGCTACAAAAGCAAACGTTGCTGGACCGTATTCGAATTGGTCGACGCCACCTTCAATTGCTACATAAAAGTCAGCACGGGTGTGCTGTTGACAATATTGGATCCTGTTAACTGCGCCAAGCTTTGTTTCTTCACTTGTCATTGGCTGTTCAGCAACACTTGAAGGTGCGATTATGCCAACACATTCCACTTCTTTTAAAGACAAAACGTCACATATTGCGGTTTGTACTGCGCTAATTTTCACAGGGTTTTTTGACCCGACTACAATTTTTATCATTCTGATCCTTAATGACTCATTAAATATAAATAGGGTAAATTATCTAATTCAATAATTTAAAGTTGTAACACTAAGCGTTTTATTAATATTAAAACACTACTCGATTACATTGATTCAGCACGATATAATGCTAGAAATTATATTAAATAATAAGAGTTACGCAAACCGCCATGAAAAATGTGCCTCCAGAGTCTTTGATCCGCACTTGGGTGTGGATGATGTCCGAAAATAACGATCCACAACTGATGAATAAAGGCCGAAAAAATTTGGTCGACGCTTTTGGTAGTTTACAAAAAGCTATTGAGTATATTGAACAACAAGTTGCTTCTGGTGTTGAATATTAACGTTTCTTTCTGTTGAAAATACATCAGTTGCAAGGGCATATTCAATCAATTTATTTGGTCGAATACCCCAAAAAATTGTTGCTGCTTGATGGGTGTTGTCGTGCAGATATTAGTATGCTTGAGCAGTTTATAACTGGTTATTTAAGTCGCCCATTCACTGATTTAAAGTTGATTGTGGTTACCCATATGCACCCAGACCATGCAGGTGCTGCCCACAAATTACGTAAAATAACTGGTTGTAAAATTGCTAGCACCAAAATGCCAACGCAATGGTACAGTGGTCTAAGTGGCAGGTTTTCGCACATCGTGGATATTATGTTAGCCACATGGGTGGCGAGCAGAATGGACAAAGCTAGAAAAAACTTATGGTATTCGCCACACCTGAAAACTGATTATGCATTGACTGATCAAGACACCTTACCCGGTTTTGATGAATGGTGTGTGCTGCTAACTACAGGTCACACAGATAGGGACTTATCTGTTTTGCACCTACCTTCAAAACGGATTTACGTGGCAGATTTATTAGTCAAAGTGAAAGACCGTTTTATTCCGCCTATACCAGTGAACTTGCCTAAACAATATCGAGATTCAATTCTAAAGGTACAGGCTTTGCAGCCTGCTTCCTTGATGTTAGCTCATGGCGGCGAAGTGACGCTATCTGACCGAGATTTCGCTCATGTGTTAACAGTGTCACCCAGAAATCCCCTTACCGTTTGGACACCTGCTAAAAATAAGGTAAAGCGTTTATTGCTTAGAAAAAAAGGCTAATGATAGTTAGCCTTTTTTGTTGAACATCTCATTCTGAACAGTAGTGACGCTAAAGTGCAGTGTTTATAAAGAGTCACAGTGGACTTATATCCTCATCGCTTTCATTTTATTGACACAATAACCTACTGCTCTAACCGTTATAATCATAAAAGTTAGAAAGGGCTTTGAACCGCGCTTTAACAAAATCTCGGGCTATCGGTTACAAAAAAAGTAGCCACGTCGTGACATTGATTAAAGCCATTTAGTACTGACACTTTTGGATCGCGCCCCATCTTTGCTGAACCTATTTCATGAATGGCAAGATTAGGATTACGTCTGTCGACCGAATTAAAAAGCTCAACTTCTATTAGCCCCGCTTTGGTCAGCATATCAACAACAGTTTTCTCCGCGTCTGCCATGTTAATTATGCTAGCTTATTTCAGTTATTCGAGCCTTAATTAAATTCTTTGTGTGTAATTTTCATATGACTTTTGAATTTAAGCTGCCTTTGCTGTCCATCTTTCGTCTAGAATAGCATGAGCAAATACACACGCCTCAGTATCCAAATATATGAGTTGAGTCTCGACTAAAACATGCGAGATAAACAGGCACAATAGTGAAAGGTAAAATATGAAATTAATGACTGGTTTGTTAGGGATGATGATTTTTTCGGCATCGGCCAAAATGCCGGGTTTTGATATTTATTTGGGTGATTTAGCGCTGCAAGATAAGCGTCTAAAAGTGAGTCATCTTAAAGCGCTTACCAGCACAACAGCATACGATAACCAGCCTTCTTTTTTGCCAGATGGTGAAGTGCTACTTTATACTTCTGCGCTAACAAAAAACAAGGTCGAGCAAACTGACAGTATGCTTATTTCTCTTAAGTCAGGTCAGGTTTCAAACCTTACAAATTCAAAAGAAAGTGAGTATTCACCAACCTCGATGCCATCTGGAAACAGTTTTTCTGTAGTACGAGCTGTTAATGATGAACAGAAACTCTGGCGCTATCCATTATACCCTGAGCAGCCATCTGCCGAGCCTGCAAGTGAGTTATTGACCAATATCAACCCCGTTGGATATCACGCTTGGGTAGATAGCAACCGGGTGATGCTGTTTGTTCTTGGAGAGCCGCACACATTGCAGCTAGCGGATGTACAAAAGCAGACAAGCCAAGTGTTGGACGAAAATATTGGCCCAAGTTTGCTGGTAATTCCGCATTCGTCATTGATGAGTTATACCGCGTCTATTGGTGAGGGAAAATCTACTCAATGGCAATTGAAAAGTTATCACCCTGATACGGGCCAGATAGAACTGTTAACTACTTTACCAAAAGGTGCTTATTATTACGCTTGGGCTGGAAACGGTTATGCCATCGCCGCGGTGGACAGCGTATTGATGCAGTGGGACAAGACAAATACTGATAAAGGCTGGCGGTCTTTTGCTGATGTTTCTGACGTCTGCCCTAAGGGGGTGACACGCCTTACTACAAACTCACAGAACAGTAGAATTGCGCTAGTCTGCTCGTTGTAACTCATTAGTCGAATGTTGTTTTATTGCTAAGGTTGTCCGTAACAAAAAGGATTGATTGCGTTTAAAGTGATGAATTAAATCTTTTATTAGAAAAAGGTTGCTAGGTTTATTGTCATAAACCTAGTGCATAAGGGTTTGTGTGAAATAAAACGTATGCTATTGGGCTAATATTAAAGAAAAAGGGTCATTTTATGCCTTTTTTTCTGCTTTCTGACTCTACTACTCCCCAATAGAGGTTATGAACGCCTTTGAATGAATCAATTATTGATAACAGAAAATAATGTAGTTAAATGTAGTTAATAGTATGAACGATTATTCGTTCATACTATTAACGTGATATTGTTTAACTGATATTGAGCCATTAGGCTCATTGAGTTAGTTATACTCAGCAATAGGAAACAGACATGTTTAAAAAACTATTTATTGACCATCCAAAGACCGTCAACGAAACATACATACAACATTTTTTCACCGCAATGAGCTTCTCAATGAAACTTTTTAAGGCAGCAATAGCCAGCTTTATTCATGCCTTAGTGCCAGGTTTATGTATCAAAACCGGTAGTAAAGCCATCACGGAGTTACATCTAAAGATGATCACTTTTAGGGTTAAAGGTAGTAGTGAGGTAGCATCAAATGAAGATCTTGAGGGTTCGATAGAATATATGATCTAGCTTGAATACAGATTGATTTAGTTTTAGCGATATACACCATCGTTATTTTGCCACTCCTCGCTTATCAGGTGTATTCGCTGTCACTTATTCAGTCAGTGTAATAACGCTAAAATGACCATAAGCTTTGTATCTAAAAACGACAGTTGAAACAAGAAGACATGTATAAGTCTGCTTCAACTGCCGTGTTAAAATTGAAATAGTGAGTCAGCTTAGCTGCAAGACTTTTTTATCGCCTTGAACCCTATACACCTCGCCAATCTTAACTGCATCAGTTTTACTCATAATGTCACGACCAACATCTGCTGAAACCGACACCAGTAAGCCACCATTTGTTTGAGGGTCTAGTAAACATTTAATGAGCGCCCAATCTACATCATTGGTATGACACTGTTGCAACATCGGCATTAATTGTGGCATTAATGTAGACTCAAACCCTTGGCGACTTAATTCGAGTGCACCATAAATGAGTGGCACTTTGTTCGTTGTGATTGTTACACCAAATTGTGTTTCTTTAACCATTTCTAAAAGATGCCCAATAAGACCAAAACCGGTTACGTCAGTGGCTGCATGTACTTTCATATTTTTGAGAGCCAAAAAAAACGCTCTATTTGATTGCAGTAAGGTACGCCACAGTCCTTCAATGCTTTGAGTGGTTGCCTTACCTTGGGCATCCGCCGAGAGTATAAGTCCAGAGCCTAATGGTTTATTTAAAAGTAACCAATCACCTTCTTGAGGGTCGTTTTTTGGCCAATATTCTTCACCGGTTCCATTGACCACTAACGCTAAGTGGGTCTCTATGCCCTCGGTGCTATGGCCTCCCACTAGTGTGGTTTCATGGTGTAGCAGTGTTTCAGTGACGCCTTGCATTAATCGTTTGAAGTCTCGTTTAGTTAACTTGGGATGTTCAAACTTTAAATTGGCCCACACTTGGGCGCTGGTTGGCTGTAAACCCATGGCGTATAAATCATTAACAGCGTGATGGGTTGCCGCGATACCCAATTTATAATGATCGTCACTAAAAGCGCGAAATCCATCAATGCTTTGTAATACCGAGGTGTTGTTAATGACAGCAGCAACGGGCGCATCTTCAGCTTGTGTTAAATCTGTATCAAAGTGTTTATTTGGAAAAACTCTGAGTTCTTTAAGTGTATCGCTTAATAATTCAGGGCCAATTTTACTGCCACACCCAGCGCAATGCATGGGCTCGTTATTCATTGTAGGCATGGTAGGTAGGTTTTTAGAAAACAAGGTCATAAATTTTTGGTCGATTTGATCTTTCCATCGCCAAACCCATTCACCTTTTAAGCTAAGCCAACCCCGTTGGCCCACTGCATTTTTGTCACCGAGAGAAATTAGCGACAAAAAATCAGTTTGCAGTGATACAGATGTCATATCTTTTTGGCTAAATGCAGCACGTAAGTTTTTAGTTAAAAAAGGTGCCGCACGCACAGCGAAGACACCCGCTTTGGGGCGAGGTGATTGAACCATGGTTGCCACATCACCACAGGCAAATACATCCTTGTGAGAGGTGCTTTGTAAAAACTCATTTACAGCAATAAATCCGCTTTGGTCTGTGTCAAGTCCGGCAAGTGTCGGCCATTTCGGCGCCGTTGCCGGAGTGCACCAAATAGACTTTTCAATATTCAGGGTGTTGCCCGTGTCCGATTCAATCGCATTTTTAGTGACGCGAGAAACGCGAAACCCTGTAATCAATTTTATGCCATATTGCTTTAATGCAATCGCCACATGTTTTTGTACATTACGATGATAACCCGGTAATAATGTAGCACCCGATTGCACCAATGACAGCTTTAAGGTATCGCCTGCCTGCTTAAATCGATAAGCAATGGCAAGTACCATTTCAATCCCTGCCGCACCACCGCCAATGACAGCCCAATGGGGCGTATTGTGCTTGGTTTTTTGGGCAAGCAGTGTTTGCCACTTAGCCGTGAGTTGGCTAACTGGCTTGACCCCAACACCAAATTCAAGGGCACCCGTAACATTGACGTTAGGTGTAGAGCCGGTATTGATGGATACTTTGTCATAGCCAATGCTGGCTTGGTTATCTAATTGTATTGTTTTATTCGCTAAATCTATGCCGTTGACGCGACCATGAATTAAACGAACCTGTGCCGCTTTACACAATTTGTTTAAGTCTACATGTGTCTCGTGTTCACTGTAATGCCCTGCAATATATCCCGGCAGCATACCTGAATAGGGCGTTAACAACGTGTCGGTAATGAGTGTTAAACGCACATTTTTTATTGGTTTCATAGCTAACATTCTCAACACTAAAGAATGCGAATGCCCACCGCCGATAAACACTAAGTCATGTTCATACATGGTGATGTTTACTTATAAACGCAAAGGCTACCGCTTTATAACCTAACCAAGGTGTGTTCATAGGAATGATCACATTCTTACATAACCTCATGTTGAGGCTAGCCATTGAATGATTTCGTCATGGGAGCCTTTAAAAATAGTTTTTTCGTTTTTTTGTTGATACTGATATTCATATATCGGGTCGTAATATTCACTGAGTAGTATGTGGATAATATCGTCAAATCCAGCCCACTGACTTTGGCTTTTCAGTGAGTTAATTGCTGAATCAAGTGTTGCATTAATCAACATAAATCGATCCCCGCCTAAGCGTTTTTTAATGCGCAGTACTGCATCGCGAATAAAAGCGTCTAGATAATCATAAGAGGTGATGGGGTCATTTTTTTGATAATGCTCAAACGCATGCATAAAATAATCTCGTCGGATGCGAGCAATACGCTCTTTATAAGGAGCTTCGAGCAAAATGTTATTGGCGAGCTTAGTCGCCGCTAAATACTCTGGAAATATAACAACCCGACCAATCAAACGTGATTCATCTTCAATCAATACCGGTGAATCGTTAACATGGACGCGTTTTAACCATGCCACTGACCAAGCATTTTCGAAATTAATTTGTGTCGGCTGTGCAACAAAGGTTTTACCAAAAGCGCTGCCTCTGTGGTTAGCTAAGCCTTCTAAGTCAATGGAGTGAGGCCATTCGTTGATGACTTCTGTTTTACCACTGCCTGTTTTACCTGATAATACAAGAAAATTGCCTGCGGTGGCTCTTTGTTGCAATTGCTCAAGTAGATAAGTACGTATCGCTTTATAGCCACCTTCCACATAGGGTCGGTCTATGCCTATATCATTGAGCCATTGCTGAGTAATCCGAGATCGTAACCCCCCTCTAAAGCAGTAAAAAATGCCGTTGGGGTGTTCGTCGGCTAAATTTTGCCATTGTTGTAAACGTTGCGCTTTTACATCCCCGAAAATTAATTGATGGCCGAGTGCAACCGCTGCATCTGAACCTTGTTCTTTATAGCAGGTACCAACTGCTTCGCGCTCATCATCGTTCATTAAAGGTGCATTGATACTAGAAGGAAAAGCCCCTTTCATAAATTCGATGGGCGCACGCACGTCTATCATCGGTGTATTGGATAAAAATAGCTGTTTGAAATCGGTGATAGGTTGCAAAATGAGGACTCGAATGATGTGAGGACACATTATGGCGCGTTACGGGGGGGGAACTCAAATAAGATTAACCTTTTATTGATCAACGGTCACAGACATCTTGCAGATATGTTAATAAAACAGGTGTTCATTCTGATTATTGTCAACCCGACCTTGCAGCAGGTTTAATTGATATGCGCTTAGCGTGCAAGCCCAGCAGTCACTTGCAGGAATACCAAATAAAACCTGAGGTGACAGATTCATAGGCGATGACCAAGTATTATCCATTACATCGCAGTGGTGTTGTTTTAAACGGTATAATAAACACAACATCAATTCTTTATACTTAAGCCCTGTTTTTATCGATATTTAATATGTACTGACTAATGCGCACTTAAATTAGCGCTTGAAACTAACATTTATCAAAACCAACGATTTGTATGGGTTTGTCAACATTTCATAAATATGAATAAAAGGGATCAGGAATATAACTAATTTACGATTAAATTGACGTTTTAATCTACCTGTACTTTTTAGCTGTTCTAATTAGATCATTCGGTCAAATAGGCTTAATGTCTCTTTCATTAGTCTTGTTTGCTCCGCAACTAATTTATGTAATTGCCCTTGTTTTGGCAACTTCTGCAGCTCGTCATTGATGTCACGTTGTCTTTTGATGGCGTCTATTAGTGAAATTTGTAAAACCTTGTTACCAATACGGCTCATATAAACATCCTTATTATTGTTTATGTTAATAATTATAACTAGAAGCAGGTTAAAAA
>Ga0209712_10001302_pt1 | contig 21500 bp, 15 predicted proteins | sample ArcOceMetagenome_FD_187443 | JGI IMG/M metagenome (GOLD analysis project Ga0209712, IMG submission 187443) | Marine eukaryotic phytoplankton communities from Arctic Ocean - Arctic Ocean - Greenland ARC118M Metagenome (SPAdes) (version 2) | ecosystem: Environmental > Aquatic > Marine > Oceanic...
GCCAAACTATTTAATTTGACCTTCAAGCTTTGAATATTGCTGTATATCCCTGCAGACGGGTAACGAGGTAAGGCTGAAAAGTCACTGTAGGACGCTATAGCACCGCTATGTTGAGCAAAACCAATGTAGCCATTAGCTCTGAGTCGATTTTTTAGTTTTAAATCAAATTCTCCATAAGGGTAAGCAAAATATTTTAAGCTGTAACCCAGATTGTTTTTAAGTATCGTTTCAGCTGTTTCTATTTCTAGTAAGCTTCGCCGCAACCAACTTTCTTCAGACTCACTTTTATTTTTCGTCAACATATGGGAATGTTGACTACCATGGTTAGCGAAGCTCGCGCCTTCATTAGCCATTATTTTAATTTGATGCCAATCAAGTTGATAACCCACAATACCAATCAAAGGTGGGTTAATAAAAATGGTGTAGGGGAATGAAAATTCTTTAAGAATAGGGTGAGCATTGTCATAAATATTTTTATAACCGTCATCAAATGTGATCACCACTACTTTGTCGGGCAACGGTTGCTTGTTTTGCAGCGTTTCAATTACCTCTTTGAGGGGCAATACCTGATGATGTTCAGCTAAATATTGCATGTGCTCACGAAAGGTATCGGGTGATACTGATGTGACCTTGGGAGTACTGTGACTTACGTGGTGATATAAAAGGATAACTGCATTGTCTTTTGCCCAAGTGTTTATGCTCAGTAGCGCACATGTTAATATCATCACCAATGTAACCCAATTTCTTCTCATATCTTCCCTTCATAACTGAAACTAAAATGACTAATAATAATATTTTATCAAACTTCTTTCAGATTAGTCTGCACCAAAAAATTATTGTTATTGCGATTCCTATGATCTTAAGTAATGTCACGACTCCCCTAATGGGACTAGTTGACACAGCTGTTTTAGGCCATATGCAGGAAATGTATTTTCTTGCTGGGGCGTCTGTAGCCGCATTGATTATCACTCAGCTGTATTGGTTATGTGGCTTTTTAAGAATGACCAGCACAGGTCTTAGTGCCCAGGCAAAAGGTAGTCAAGATAATAACCAGCTTCATCAAAGCTTATTTCAGGGGATATTGATTGGCTTTTTGTTAGGGTGCTTGTTGTTGTTAATACAAGATGGCATTTTGGCTTTGGGTTTATATTTTGCCAATGCTACCCCAGTTATTGAAGGGGTTATCTCTGAATATTTTTATACACGAATTTGGGGGGCGCCTGCTGCAATAGTTAATCTAGCTTTAGTCGGTTGGTTGATAGGCCAGCAAAAAGCCAAACAGGTGTTGCTTATTCAGGTGTTCGCAAACTTATTGAACTTGGTGCTTAATCTTTGGTTTGTGTTTGGCTTAGGGTTGGAGGTGTTAGGTGTAGCGCTGGCAAGCGTTGTAGCTGAATATTCCATCTCAATCATAAGTATAATTGTGGCATTGAACTTGATTGGTAAGCCAATAATACAAAAAAAGTGGTTCTCAAGAACCTATTTACATTCCCTGCTATCCCTTAACGGTAACACGTTTTTTCGAAACCTTATCTTACAAGCGTGCATCGCTTTTCTTATTTTTAGAGGGGTAGGGTTTGGCTCTACGTCAGCAGCAATCAACGCTATTTTGATGCAGTTTTTTTCCTTAATTGCCCTTGGATTAGACGGTGTTGCTTATGCAGCAGAAGCATTAGTGGGTGAACAAAAAGGACAAAAAAATGCTGATGGTATCATTCATGTCACCTTACATGGATTAGTGTGGTCCACCATAGTTGCAATCATTTACTCGTCGATTTTTATTGTATGGGGAACTGAAATCATTTCTACAATAACAGATCAACCGATCCTTCAATTAGGAATGCAAGACTACTTAATCTTTGTGTATTGTTTGCCTATCATCGCCCACTGGTGTTTCTTTTTTGATGGGGTTTTTGTGGGTTTGACTCGTTCACAAGCCATGCGAAATAGTATGTTGTTATGTGGGTTGGTAATTTACTTTCCTGCTTTTTGGGTGTTTTTGTCTTATGAAAACCAAGGTCTATGGATGGCGATGTTACTCTTTTTATTGTTTCGAGGCATTAGCTTGGGAGGATACTTTATCTATCTTTGTCGAACGGGGAAGGTGGCGGTTTAAAGCTAGCTATTATACGGTGAGCCAGAATGCCTAGGTAGCCCCTAATGGAATATAAGCTACCTACTACCAATAACACTAGACCTGGGATTTGAATAACAGGCGCGACCTTTGCGCCTATTAATACTGCTATTACCCCTAAGCAAAAGATGCCTAAACCACGTTTGAAAAAAGCCCAGCTTTTACTTGGGTCATTGGCTAAACGCTGCAACCAGTTGATGTTTATATCCTTGCTGAGCTAGTATTGGGTTTCAAGCCTAGTAGTAAGAGTGCTCGCCTGCTTCATGTTCGGTGGCATCTTTAACTGCTATTAATTCACCAGGAAATTGTTCAAGCATCTGTTTTTCTACGCCTTCTTTCAAGGTGAGATCCACTTGTGAGCAACCGTTACAACCACCACCGAATCGTAATACGGCTTCTTTTTCTTCTGTGATTTCAACTAATGTCACGTTACCACCGTGGCTAGCAAGTTGCGGATTGATTTCTGCTTCAATCATGTAACTCACTCGTTCAGCTAAAGGTGCGTCACTATCTACTTTGCGTGCTTTGGCGTTTGGCGCTTTGAGGGTTAGCTGTGAGCCCATTTGGTCAGTGACAAAGTCAATTTCGGCTTCTTGCAGGAAAGGCACACTTTCTAGATCTACGACTGCATCAAAACCATTAAATTCTAGCACCGTGTCTGATTCTTCTATCGCATCTGGTGGACAATAAGATACCCCACATTCTGCACTGGGTGTGCCGGGGCTAACCACAAACACTCTGATATTGGTATCAGTCTCTTGGTTTGCCAGCAGCTTACAGAAATGTGCTTGCGCTGTTTCTGAAATGTTGATCATGGGCTATCTACCTCTTAAATATAACTGTCAATACAATAACAAAATTACTTGACTAAAACACTCAAGTAATCATTTTTCCTTATGTTAATTTTGACTAAAACGTGCGAACATTTTTTAATGTTGACTGATTGGATTAATTTTTATGTATTTGTTGTTTCGAATCTTTACTTTTTTGTTGTTGTTGATAAGTGTGCAAGCTTTAGCTATTGACGATGTAGCGTATTTACCAACAGGTACTCAGTATAAAGCAGACATTACTACACCCACCCAAGCATTAGGGGCGTCAGTAGGTGAATGGCACGTACGTCATGATCAAATAGCTAATTATATGCAAGTGTTAGCTTCTCAGTCAGATCGCGTTAGCTTGGTCGAAACTGGTCGTACTCACGAAAATCGTCCCCTTTATCTATTGGCTTTTAGTTCCTCTGAAAATCAACAAAATTTAGCTGCAATCCAAGCAAGGCATATTCAAAACTTAGGTCAATCTACTGATAAAAACGACCCATTAATTATTTGGATGGGCTACAGCGTCCATGGCGACGAACCATCAGGTTCGAATGCTGCCCTTTTAATTGCTTATTATCTCGCTGCAGGTCAGGATGAGATGATAGATGAGTTACTGAACGACAATATTGTTTTACTCGACCCAAGTGTAAATCCTGATGGCCTCTCTCGATTTGCTCAGTGGGCAAATATGCATAAAAGTAAGAACTTGGTATCTGATCCTCATCACAGAGAACATAAGCAAGCTTGGCCTTCAGGTCGAACAAACCATTACTGGTTTGACTTAAATCGAGATTGGTTGTTATTGACTCATCCGGAATCACGAGCGCGTATTAAACAATTTCATAAGTGGCGCCCTCATGTGTTAACTGACTTTCATGAAATGGGCACCAACAGTACTTACTTCTTCCAACCAGGCATTTCGTCTAGGAAAAACCCATGGACTCCACTAAAAAATGTTGAACTGACTGCGGCCCTTGGGGACTTTCATGCAACTGCGTTAGATAAAACAAAGCAGTTATATTTTACTCAAGAAAGTTTTGATGATTTCTATTATGGCAAAGGATCAACTTACCCCGATGCACATGGCAGTATTGGAATTTTGTTTGAACAAGCAAGTAGTAGAGGGCACCTGCAAGATTCTGTTCATGGCCCATTGAGGTTCACTGACACGATTCAAAATCAAGTGACCACTTCTCTTTCTACCTTTGTTGGTGCATTAGCTAATAAACAAGACTTGTTAAAGTATCAAGTTGATTTTGCCGAACAGACCAAAGATTTGGTTAAAGAGGATGATCTAGCTGGTTATATTTTCAATGAGAAAGCTGACAAGACACGCTTCGCAAAAATGTTGGAGATTTTGTCAGCACACCAAATTCAATATTTTCCATTGAGCAAAGATGTAAAAATTGATGGGCAAACGTTTGATTCATTGAATAGTATTTTTTTACCCCTAGATCAACCTCAATATCGATTGATAAAATCATTATTTTCAACTCGTAAATCATTTGACGACAACACATTTTACGATGTGTCGAATTGGAATCTACCTCTTGCATTTAATATTCAGTATAAATCGGTTAAAAGAGCACCAAAGCTAGATTTAAACCCAGTTAAATCATCTAAAATAGTTTTCCCAGGTTTATTGCCTGGCGCCTACGCTTATGCTTTTTCTTGGGATGATTATCAAGCACCTAAACTTTTACAGCGCTTATTATCTAAAAAAGTAAAAGTGAAATTGGCAGGTGAAGCCTTTTTTGCACAAACCTCTCAAGGTGGTATGAGCTTTTCTGCAGGTGCAGTAGTTGTGCCTATCTCCTTAAAACAGCCTGAAAATTTGTTAAAAATCATTGCTAAGGAAAGTTTTGGGTTAGAGATCCCCATTCATTCAGTGACATCAGGATTAACTCGTCAAGGTATTGATTTTGGCAGTCGAAAGATGCTCAACATTACTCTGCCTAAGGTACTTTTAGTGGGTGGGCGTGGCACATCACAATATGAATTGGGTGAGGTATGGCATTACTTAGATCAACATGTTGATATGCCTGTTTCAGTTACTGACTTAGATCAGCTTGGTAAACTTTCTTTGGCTAGCTATACCCATATGATTTGGGTCGAAGGTGCTTACAAAGGTGTATCTGAAAAAACGGTCAGAAAAATTGAAAGCTGGTTAAGTTTGGGTGGCATTCTGATCGGCCAAAAATCTGCAGCTAAATGGTTCTCTGATAAAGGCTGGCTTAAGGCAAGTTTTAAAAGCAGCAGTGATGTTAAGTCGGCATTTGAAACAGCAGGTTTAACTTATATTGATCAGGAAGCGCTTAAAGCTAAACAAAGAATAGCAGGGGCAGTATTTGAAACGCGATTAGATGTGAGTCATCCATTGGCTTTTGGTTTTGGCTCTACTCAATTACCCATGTTTCGAAATAGCGCATTGATAATGCATCAACCCGACAAACCATTTATTACCGTCGCAAGCTATGTTAAGTCACCGTTAATAGCAGGTTATACTGCTGATGAATTACAAAAGCTTATTGGAGGTAGTGCGGCAATTGTGTCCCACAACTTTGGCAAAGGTAAAGTGATAGGTTTTGCGACTAATATCAATTTTAGGGGAGTTTGGTATGGCACTAGTCGCTTAATGAGTAATGCGATATTTATGGCTGACTTTATCAATGCACAAGGGTGAGGCAAATACCCCAGACATCAATTTTCAGATTAGGATTGTGCTGCCGTAAACAGCGGTAAGCACAGTCCATAGTAGTGCCTGTTGTGATGACATCATCGAAAAGTGCTACGTGATTATAACTTCTTAATCGTTGTTTAGACGCCTCATTAACTTCAAATGCATTGTGTAGATTTTTACGTCTCTGGGCTGCTGATAAATCGGTTTGAGCCTGAGTTGATTTGCATCTACTAATAATTGACGTATCCATATCCAGCTGACTCAACTTACAAATATGTTTAGCCAACTCTATACTTTGATTGAATTTTCTATATAAATAGCGGTGTTTGTGCAACGGCATAGGAATAATCAGTTGTGGTAAATTAGGTATAGAGTTTAAACAGTGCTTCACAAAAATTGTTGCTAGTGCATTGGCATTAGGCATACTTTTTGAGAATTTTAGTCCAGTTAATAACTTAGATATTGGCCACTGATAGTCAGCAAGAGCCAACACACTGGGAAAGTCTACTTTTGCCAACCCTGAGCTTACTTTTGGTGAGTACATTAAATTGTGCTGGTATCGTTCTAGATCAAATAATGTAAGGTCATCAATGCAATATTGGCATATTGAAGTGCCGGTTGATTGCTTACAGATTAAACAACGTTGAGCTATAGTGATTTTCATCTATAAATCATCCTTGTATATAGTGTGAATAATAATCATCCCAAGTGAAGTGTAGAATAAATGTTACTGAATTTAAAAGTATCGACCACTACCAGTAGTCGATACTTTTTGTACATGGTTGGAATGTAAACAGTGGAGTTTGGCAATCCTTAGACGGGTTAGTTGCGCAAAAATTGTTAACTTATGTCCCAATAAACTCAGCCGATTGATGCTAATTTGTTCGACTCAAAAGTTTTCCAAATGTGCCAACTGACCCGGGATTGATTCTAAGGTGCTTGATTTATTTACCTATGATATAGAGCAGAATTTCTCTAAAACACGGGAACGATTTTTAGCTAATCAGGCCATAGTGAGTGAGAAAGCTAGACAAGATAAAAAAACAATCAAACGTACAGTGTAACAACATCTTTTGCCTTCATTAGTCGGCTAATATCAGGCTCAAGTATGTTGCAAGGTGTTGATTTTGATTAATAATTAAAGTTTGTATTATTTCCCTGCCATCTGTTTATTGGTCGTTTCGATATATTCGTTCTCGAGATGGTGACTCCAATTTTTCAACAACGTAATGCCACAGTGAATGTAGAGGTTATTTCTGATGCTGCTCATGCTCCCTTTATTTCAAACACTGAATATTTTGCAAAACGCTTAGTGAAAGCACAAGTTTAGTAACGAAACCAAGGTAAAGCTTTAAAAAAACCTTAAAATGGTTAATAATTGAACATGAGAGGTTGAGTCGTAGAGGTACGTAAAATGAATATTAGTAACAATATAAATTCTGCCATTGTAAGTGGCACAATAGGTATTCAACGTGCATCCAAAGAGTTAACACAAAACACATCGGATTTGGCCAGCTTATCTGCTTTTTCTGTCCCATCTAACGACCCACAAGAGTCTTTAGCAAACGCTGCCCTCAAGCAGCTCAGCTCAATTAAACAGATGCTTCCAGAAGCTAACGATGGGATGACATCTAATCTAGTCGGGCTGTCTATTAATCTGACCAATGCACAAGCTTCTGCGAAAGTAGTAGATACAGCTAGCGACACCGTTGGTACTATTTTGGATATCCTTGCCTAGTTTAGGCAACAGATACTATGAATATTCTTCCACCCGTTCCCACTCCAACAGTATTTAACGTCGGTACCGTTAATACTGAGGCTGTGCGCAGAGATAATACTCAGCGTGAGGCGGTGCCAAAATTAGTAGCCAATGAAAAGTCAGCTGCTGAAACAAGTATGGGTTCTGAAGCTGATAAGGTTAAAACCCCGGGGCAAGCTCCGCCAGCACTGACATATGAAAAGCCCGTTCCTCAACCAGGTCAGCAACTCAATACGCAAAATGATGCCGCTAAAGACAATGGGCAAGATGCCAGCGCAGGCAAAGAAAATGCTGAGGAACAGCAGCAAGAAAAACAGCTGCAAGCCGAACAACAAGTTACAGAACTAAAACAACGAGATTCTGAAGTAAGGGCACATGAGCAAGCACACGCTTCTATAGGTGGACAATATGCGGCACAACCTGAATATGAATATGAAATAGGACCTGATGGCAGGAGATATGCGGTAAGTGGTGAAGTATCAATAGATATATCTAAAGCTTCCACACCTGAAGAGACCATCCGTAAGGCACAGCGAATTAAAGCTGCAGCCTTAGCCCCGGCAGAGCCTAGCGCACGGGATTTAAGAGTTGCAACTGAAGCCACTCAAATTGCCCTTGAAGCGCGTTCTGAAATAGCCAGTGAAAAAGTTGAAAAAGCGCAAGAGTCATATAATCGAGCTATTCCAGATTCTCAGAAAGATGAAGAACAACAAGAAAAATCAGTTATTGGAGAGATCCCTTCACTTGATGAAATTGTTGATGCTTTAAATGTGGGAATGCCATCTCGTTCATTGAATAGCAATCAGTCAGAGGTTGATGAGCAAAGCGTTACTGTTTCTGAGTTTGATTTGAATGCTGCGAGTCAATTTCTTGCAAACAGAGAGTTAAAGATTACTCACAGAGTGTCAGTAATAGAACACTTTTATCAAAAAGTGAGCACTCCTCGTTCTGAAGGGGGTCAGCAATCAGCTTAATTCTGTAATAAAAAGTGCGCTATGCCATAATGAAACAAGCCCTCTGAAGAGGGCTTACTAGTTTTTAGGGATAGGGGAAAACTTATTATTTTTTTGCTTTAGCAAAAGCATCAGCAAAAGCATTACCCATCATTTGATTCGATTGTTTAGCTTGAGTCTGATTGGTTTGAGCCGCTCGGTTGTGGGGTTTTTTTTCTGTATTATATTTTTGTCCTGATGGTTTTGCTGCTTGATTAGGTGTATCGCCCATTCGCATAGTGAAGGACACACGTTTTCTTTCAACATCCACTTCCATTACTTTCACTTTGACGATATCACCTGTTTTTACAATATCTCTAGGGTCAGAAATGAATTTGTCGGTCATAGCGCTGATGTGCACCAGTCCATCCAAATGCACTCCCACATCGACAAAAGCTCCGAAGTTTGCAACGTTGCTCACAACACCTTCTAAAACCATACCAATTTTTAGGTCTTTCAAAGATTGCACATCATCTTTAAAGTTAGCTGTTTTAAATTCTGGACGAGGATCTCGACCAGGTTTATCAAGCTCGCTAATAATGTCTGTCACTGTTGGTAAGCCAAATAGCTCAGTAACAAATTTTTCAGGTTTGAGTTTCTTCAATACTTCAGTATGGCCAACGATGTCGTTCATTGCAATGCAAGCATGTTCGACGATCGCGCTAACCACAGGGTAGGCTTCCGGGTGCACAGCTGATGCATCAAGAGGATTTTCTCCACCCATAATTCGTAAAAATCCGGCTGCTTGTTCATAGGCTTTTGGTCCTAGGCGTTCAACATCAAGCAAGGTTTTACGATGCTTAAATGCCCCGTACTGATCACGATAGTTGACGATATTACTGGCTAATGTTTTATTTAGGCCTGACACATGGCTCAGTAGTGCACCAGATGCTGTGTTGATATCCACGCCGACCGCATTCACACAGTCTTCAATCACTGTGCTCAGTGATTTTCCTAAGCTACTCTGACTTACATCGTGTTGATATTGGCCTACACCTATGGCTTTGGGTTCAATTTTGACTAATTCTGCCAGTGGATCTTGTAATCGTCTTGCGATAGACACCGCGCCACGTAGAGAAACATCCATATTAGGTAACTCATTTGATGCAAGTTCTGAAGCAGAATAAACAGAGGCCCCTGCTTCACTGACAATAATTTTGCTCACTGGTAAGTCTGGATTTGCTTTCATCATTTCGGCTGTCAGTTTATCGGTTTCTCTTGAGCCGGTGCCATTGCCAATACTGATAAGTTGTACTTTGTGTTGCTTACACAAAGTAGCAAGGGTGCGTAGCGATTTATCCCACTGATTCTGTGGTACATGAGGAAAAATAGTAGACGTAGTTAATACTTTCCCAGTTGAGTCTACAATTGCTATTTTCACACCTGTCCGCAAGCCTGGATCTAACCCCATAGTGATTTTTGGGCCAGCCGGTGCAGCCATCAACACATCGTTTAAATTCTTGGCAAATACGCTAATCGCGTCTTGTTCCGCTTTTTCACGTACCGCACCAAATAATTCGTTCTCCATATGTAGGAGTGTTTTGACTCTCCATGTCCATCGAACTACTGAGGTGAGCCAAGTGTCTGCTGGTCTGTTGGCAAAATTAATATTGAAATGTTGAGTGATGATTTGTTCACAATATGAGCTCTTATCTGCTTCATCCTTCTCTGGATCAGCATCTAGACTAACATGCAGAATTTTTTCGTTTCTGCCTCTAAACATCGCTAGTGCTCTATGGGAAGGGACTTTTTTCAACAATTCGGTATGTGAAAAGTAATCTTTGTATTTACTGCCTTCTGACTCTTTACCCGCTATAACGTGACTTTTTATATGGGCATTTTTGTATAAATACTGACGCACTTTTTGCAACAACTTTGCATCTTCTGCAAACCGCTCCATTAAAATATACTTTGCGCCATCTAAAGCTGATTTAGTGTCGGGTATATCACCATTTTCTGTTACAAATGCTATAGCTTCAGACTCAGGTGTGAGCTGCGGGCTATTAAATAAAGCATTGGCTAAAGGCTCAAGCCCTAACTCAATGGCAATTTGTCCCTTGGTACGACGTTTAGGTTTGAAGGGCAGGTATATATCTTCTAATTCAGTCTTGTTTTCTGCATCCTGCAAACCTGCCTTTAATTGAGGAGTCATTTTTTGTTGCTCTTCAATCGACTTGATAATAACTTTTCGTCTGTCTTCTAAATCGCGTAAATAAGTTAAGCGTTGCTCCAATTTTCTTAAAGCTATATCGTCCAGACCATTGGTCACTTCCTTTCGATAACGAGCAATAAAAGGCACAGTTGAACCTTCATCTAGCAATTTTATCGCAGCCTGCACTTGTTGCGCCTGGACTTGCAACTCATGCGCAATTTTTTTTACTATCATCATAGAAGACCTTGTTTGTCATTCACTTTCATCTAGGCACTATATAGGGGTGCGAGAGAGAAATTACCAGCGATAGATGAATAAAAGTGGCAATATTTGGTGAATCATAAATTTAACTCGTCACTAAAATGAAAAAAGACATAAAAACCAGGTGTTCAATGCCATATATGTGATTTTCATATAATTAATTTTTGCTAATCTTCTAGAGATACTTCCTTTAATTTTTTAGCTATATCGTCATTCATCATATCTGTGTTACTGGCAAATTCATTTGGCGCTTCAATGTTTGTGACATGAAACATAGCATCACCTTCCTGTACCAAGGAATATTCTGCTTACCAATAATAATATCCGCTTTAGGTGCTGTTACAATTTCAATAAAGCTACCTGTTGGACTACATATTTGAGCCAAAGCATCGCCTTTCTCTAAATGCCACCAAGAATCTTTTTGTTTAACACAAAACTGCTAGCAGTAGCTCAAACCCAAGCGCTATTGTCTATAGCAAATGGCAGTGTTTTCTTGTTAGAACTGGTTTGGTGTCTATCTATGCCTAGATGCGAGAATAATACTGAAAACACATCTTAATCCAATCTGGATAGACAATTTGTTATGCTTCTTAATGGACCGTCTCACAAGCCTGAACTAAGTAATACGGGTACACAAAAACATGAGCTAGTAATAAGATCTTTTCATCCTTAAGATCTTCTCTGATTTGAGGTAAGTTACTCAGGATAATGGTTCCTGTGTAGGTCAATTACGTAATCACATTTATTCGCTAATGCTGTTAAAAATAGATGAACAAGTCGACCAGTAAGTTAGCCCTTTGCAGAGCCTAGAAAACATCTATTTCAGTCACGTATATATGGTAGATGATGGATCTGATTGAATACCCCGTATACCTTAACTAAGAGCTCAGCAACGATTGTGCCTCTAGATAGTTTAAGGGATTTTGATATAAGCTGGCGGCGAATAATTTCAATTCCATTCCCACCAATAGTAAATCGATTTGCCACAGACCTAACCCTTACCTTGTGTGCGATTTTTATGAGGTTTAGCATTCTTTTCAATAAACTGGAATATCAAGGTCGCAATGTCTTTTTTAGTGGCAGCTTCAATGCCTTCCAAGCCAGGCGACGAGTTAACTTCCATCACGACAGGGCCACGTTCAGCACGCAGTAAATCGACACCGCATACGTTTAGTCCCATGATGTTTGCTGCCGAAACTGCTGTTGCCCTTTCTTCTGGTGTAAGCTTAATCAGAATTGCTGAACCACCTCGGTGTAAGTTTGACCTAAATTCACCCTCAGCACCTTGACGTTTCATAGCCGTTACAACGCGGTCACCAACAACGAAACATCGGATGTCCGCACCGCCAGCTTCTTTGATAAATTCTTGGATTAAAATATTGGCATTTAGACCCATAAATGCTTCAACAATTGCTTCTGCTGTTTTAGCCGTTTCAGCAAGCACAACACCTATACCTTGGGTACCTTCAAGCAATTTAATCACGCAAGGGGCACCACCGACGTTTTTAATTAAATCTTTAATATTGTCAGGGCGGTTAGCAAAGCCAGTTCTTGGCAAACCTATACCTTTTCTTGATAATAATTGCATGGAGCGCAACTTATCTCTGGAGCGACTAATAGCTACGGATTCATTTACACAGAAAGCTCCGGTCATTTCAAATTGACGAACAACAGCTGTGCCATAAAAGGAAATGGAGGCTCCAATTCGCGGTATTACCGCATCATATTGTGGAAGTTCTTCGCCATTGTAACGAACAACAGGTCTGTTGCTTGTGATATCCATGTAACAGTGGAGTGTATCGATAATGTCAACTTGATGACCAAGGGCTTCACCAGCCTCTTTCAAACGGCGAGTAGAATATAACTTTTTATTGCGAGATAAGATTGCTACTTTCATTTTGATTTCCTTATTTTATAAATAACAAGCCCATAGATTAGCCTGTCGATCAAATAGTCACAAAGTAATATAAATATTTTAGCTGGTATTGGACATGCTGGGTGATGTTTATAGACAGTAAAGTTAGGAATACATAATTTTTGCATGCTCCAACATTTCTTGTTTTTTATTACATTTACGGTATGTAAGCGCCATTGCCTGAGCTTATTTTTCCATTATTTTAGAAAAGAAAACGAATAGGAGTTAGCAATTGGCAACGTTTTGGCTCCAATCATTTTTAATACAGCTCGGCTGTTGTTGGAATAGCGGCTGTGATTCAACTCGTTAAGGTTGATACTACCTTTTTGTTCAGAGATGACTTGTTAATACTGGGTTATCACTTATATGTAGTTTCCACGCAGATTTAGTGTCCTTGCTAAATGTATTTGCAGATTATTTCATAAAGCCTTCATTAATCACTGTCACTTCACGTTGAGGGAATGGAATAGAAATACCGTTGGCCTTAAGCGTTTCAAGAATAATGAGTAGCAAATCTCCTCCTACACGATTTTTACCGTCATCTATACCTTCAATCCAAAACTCAATAAACATATTCACACCGTTATCACCAAAACTATCAATTTCACAATCTGGTCGCTCTTCGAATGGTACATCCATTCCACTGATAACCTGAGGATGTTCTGCAACAGCCTCTTTAATAATTTCTACCATTGCACGCACATCAGTGGCATAAGCAACACTGAAATCAACTCTGTAACGTTGTTTTGGATCTTTATGAGTCCAATTAATAAGCAGCGAAGAAATAAATATTTCATTCGGGACTAATATATCTTTACCGTCATAGGTTTCTAGTACCGCATGACGCATTTTAAACTCTCGGACAAATCCTTTTTTCCCGTCTTCCAGCTCAACAAAATCACCAATTGTTAGTGATTTATCTAATAAGATGATAATTCCAGAGATAAAGTTTGATGCAATTGATTGTAAGCCTAATCCCAAACCGACACCGACAGCCCCTCCAAATACGGCCAAAGCAGTTAGGTTAACTCCCATAATGTTAAGTAACAATATGACAAAAATGCAGAAAAGACCCACTTCAAATAATTTGGAAAATACTTCACGGGTACTTATATCAAGTTTGTGTTGGTTACGAATGATATCTTTACCAACATTGTTAGAAGCACGTCCAAGCCAGAATAGAAGAGCCCCAAAGAACAATACTCGTGCAAGTCCATACAGGGTGACCTGAATATTGCCAACAGTAAGAGAGATTTCTTCAAGTGCTTTGATAAAAATAGGAAGTACATCTAAAAGATGTAGTAAAAGAATAGGCAATCCTACCCATCTAAACAATGCGGACATAAAAGTGCTAGTAACAAATTCTTTGATAATAGATAAGACAAACAGCAATATCGCGATAGTGAGGGCTGCATTAATCAGCCACACTGAATATAAGGCCGCCTCTCCCACAGAAATTTCAATACGCAGCAACACGATAGCAACGAAGGGGTAAACAGTGCTGTCGAGCCTAGACAAAACGCTTACAAGTGTTGGCGCGATGGAGGTGGAATTTTTGCTGGCAACCAATCTTCTTTTAATAGTTTTGGCATATATCCAGTAAGCAGTGAAATAAGTAGCAATAATTACCCCTGCTTGAATGTAAGTTGCCGTTTCACTTAACTGTGACTGAGTTAAGAGCCAAAGTTCATGAAACTTGTTGGCAAAAAATTCTGTGTTCATCGTTCAATCCTGTTTTTATTCTATCTAATATTTTAACATGGCCAAAGAGAATAAAGACTTAAGCGGCTTTTTGAATATTAAAAAATAATATATATCGCTTTTAAGTGAGCAAAAAATCTACCTTTATCCCTGCTTTTAGAAATAAGAATTAATGTCAATTAATTAACTAGATTTACCGAATCTATTCTAGTTAGCCGTTTCTGAAATAGAAAATAACTTATTCAAAATGTTACTGCAAAATAAAAAACCAGAAGCTTTTTACAACCGCACAGTGTCACTAAACTAGCCACTGGCGTACGTATCTGATGGAATTTATTCGCCATTCATTGATACCATTTGGTGTTTTTACTGCAACAATGTCGTCGACTTCCTTCTTCAATAAAGCCCTAGCCATGGGTGAGTCGATAGAAATATATCCAATAGCATCACCATAAATTTCCTCTGGACCGACAATTCGAAACTTTTTCACTTCACCCGTATCATTTTTAATCTCAACCCAAGCCCCAAAAAACACTTTTCCTTCCTGTTCCTTTGAATAATTGATGATTTTTAGCTCAGGTAGCAGTTTTCTAAGAAATCGAACACGCCGATCAATTTCCCTTAATTTTCTTTTATTATATTGATAATCTGCGTTTTCACTCCTGTCTCCAAGGCTTGCAGCCCAAGTTACAATTTTGGTGATTTCTGGTCTTTGTTTAAGCCATATTTCTTCATGCTCGTCATGAAGCTTTTTATACCCTTCAGGTGTTATCAGTTTTGTTTTCAAGCCTGAACCTTTCTTAAAATATTTGGGTGAAATTGTAGATGTAACATTGTTCTAACTGGAATAACAAGCTTATCAGCAGGTAAATTCTTTACTTAATTTTAAATGAATGCTATCTCACTCACATTTTTCTTATTATTTAAAAACATTATGAGAAAACAAATCAGTAGCGATTTATCCTTATCTTTAGTACGTATTGGGTAAGTGATAAACGATGAAGTAAAAGTTGCAACATCAAATGAAAATAAAACTATTTTTCTAGTATTGTTTACTACAAGAAATAGTTGCAGTTAACCATGTGAAAATATAATTATCGACTATGCTTGGTATTAATCAAAGTGATGCAGTGGTTATTATTAATAACTACTGCCAAGCCTGATGCGAGAAACACTTTGAGGATCCTAGCGTAAAAAAGTGTTGCCCTTTTTTTCGCCTTTTATTGAGTCAACTAAATTAGGAGAGTAAGTCATACTACCTTTAGGCACGGCAACACATGATTTGAGGTAAATATCGACATCCAAATATACAAAGTTGAAACATTATTTAGTCAAAAAGACAATATATTACAGTCTAAATCACCTGGTTAAGCCAGGATAAACAGCCCTTTTGAAGGGCTGCAGAGTAAGGGAATAAGGATCAGCATGGAGAATAGCTGATTATTAAAATGATAAAGTTAAGCCGACCACGATAACGTGTTCGGCTTTTTATTGGATGTTTGTAAATAGAGTATTCCCTATTTAATTAAAGCTTAGACTCTCTAGTTTCAGGTTTACCTTTATGAATTATCTCAAGTAATTCCACTTCAAATATTAAGGTTGAATGACTTGTTATTTTACCAGTCGACCGGGCTCCATATGCCAAATCTGAAGGCACATAGAACTTGTATTTTGCTCCCATATTCATTAATTGAACCCCTTCAGTCCAGCCTTTAATTACACGATTGAGCGGAAAGCTTGCAGGCTTATTTCGTGAATAAGACGAATCAAACTCTGTGCCGTCTAACAGTGTGCCAAGGTAGTTTACTTTTACTGTATCTGTAGCTTTAGGTTTGTTGCCTTCACCATTTTTTAGTACCTCGTACTGTAAACCCGAATCAGTAACAATGATGCCAGCACGCTTTGCATTATTGGTTAAAAATTCTAAACCTAATGCTTTATTTTCATTACCTATTAAAGCCTTAAGCTCAACTTTTTTTTCCTGTACGAGACGTTCAACTGCGCGACTAATTGATTGAATTTCCTTGTTGTCCAATTGTGATTGACCTTGTAAAGCTGCTACAAATCCTTTTACTAACAAGTTTTGATTGTATTCAACTCCAGCTTCTTTTTGATTAGCTATTTTACTTTCTAGAATTTGACCCATGCTAGCGCCCATAGCATAAGATTGTTTCTGCTGTTCTGTGTCAAAGACTACGATTTCTACTTTCATAAGTTCAACGGGTGGTGGCTGACATGCACTTAAGGTTAAAGTAAAGGCAATCAAAATAGTAACCAGGGCCTTTTTCATTATAATTCTCCAACTAGCAGTATGTGATTGGTAAGCAAGCGCATATACTAAACGGCATAAGGTAAAAGAGAAACCCATTGAATAAACCTATTAAAGTTATCTATTTTGTAACGTCACTAAGTGCCATGACACTTATGGCCTGCGGTGGTTCAAGTGATGTGCCTGTAAGTTCATTTCGCCATGCTGAGGGGGGAGCTCATGCCTCCCACATTTCTGCAGACAATACTATTGCTGTTGTTTCTTCTATTGAAAATGGCATTACGGTCTGGGATTTGACTACTAACGAGCAGCGATATGTGTGGCGACATCAAGAAGATGGTAGTAATTTAGTAACCAATATTCATATTGCCTTTGATAATTCATATGTTGTGACATCTGACAGAGAAGCATTTGCGTTGTGGAATTTAGAAGTTGGTGAGCCAGAGGGTTTTTGGCGAATTGACGAGGCAAGTATTCGAGATATAGCTGTTTCAAATCAAGGTCGAGGTATTTTGGTGGGGCGCGGTAATGGCAAAGTGATGTTCTTTGAGCCTAAGACAGGAAGGCGATTAGAGTTTTTAGGCCACCAAGAAAAAATTAATAGTGTGGATCTTTCACCTAATGGTTTTTATGCATTAACAGGTGGCAACGATTACTTAGCCTATCTGTGGGATACACGCACTGGACAAGTGATCCATAAATTTGACCACTCCAGTAGGGTTACTAAAGTGTCACTAGATGATCAAGGACGTTACGCATTTACCGCTGACAGTAAGCGTGATGCAAGAGTCTGGGACTTGGTTACTGGTAAAGATGTCAGTAACTTACAATATTCGGCAAGACAACGAATATTAACTACAGCCGTATTCTCTGATGATGGTAAGTACCTACTAACTGGTTCGCCATCAAGAAGAATCAATCGCTGGGATGTCAAAACAGGAGCAGAACTAAACGAATGGTTCGTTTCAGCTCGTAAAGGAAGCAAACCCGCCTCGGCCGTTGTGCATGATGTAGGTTTTATTGGTGAAAACGAAATTGTTTCAGAAAGTAGCAATGGTTTACTAGAAAAGTGGAAGATAGAAAATTAATGAGCACAGTACAGACAGATATCGAACAATTACAAATGAAAATGGCTTTTCAAGAAGACACCATAGAAAGCCTCAACCAAGCACTCATTTTACAGCAAAAACAGATGGACGACTTGCAATTTCAACTCAAACAACTGGTATCCAAAATGAGTGCCATCGAGCCAAGTAATATGGCCTCTGAAAAAGAGGAAATGCCACCTCCTCATTATTGATTCAGTTAGTGAGTCTAAATTTACGCAGTGATTTATTAATAATGAATTCAGGGCTCCTTGAGTTCATTTTTTGGTTTGGCTCTTTCGTAAAATTATGGATGATATTTTTTTATAGCTAATACTGATTATGAAACAAGCAAGAAAATAAGCAAATTGACGCTATGTATTATTACCAAAAAACTACTCTGGTTTAAACACCCCAATCACATTCCCAGCAGAGCGCGATGCTTTGGCTACTTTTTTATCAGTCTGTGACTCTGAATAATGACACTTCACACACTGCAACTTTTCAACGTTATTTTCAAAATAAAGCATAATGGTGTCTAGTGCTCGGCACTTTGGGCAGTTTGCTCCTGCGACAAATCGTTTTTTTATTTTATTAACCATGGTTTAAGAAATTTATTCGGTTCATCATCTTGGTATGATACTCCCATTCAAATTTGAGTGTTATCTCGTTTTAGTTTAAGTGCAACTAACAACACACTAAACGCTTGGGATAGCTAAAAAGTTCATAACAGGTTTTCATGATCCAATTTTCAAATGTTTCGTTAATGCGTGGCAGTAAAGTATTGCTACGAGATGCTAATGCTGTTGTCTACCCCGGCCATAAAGCAGGACTGATTGGTGCCAATGGGTGTGGTAAGTCTACTTTGTTTGCTCTGATAAGGGGGGAGTTACATACCGATCAAGGGGATTTTCATATTCCTAAAAATTGGCAAATCGTCTCGGTCGCACAAGAAACGCCTGCCGTTGAGCGCTCAGCTTTGGATTATGTGATTGACGGCGATAAACAATACAGAAAACTACAATCACAACTAGCTGTGGCGGAACAAGCCCACAACGGCGAACAAATTGCTCATTTACATGGTTCATTGGAACAAGTGGGTGCTTATGATATTGATGCCCGCGCGGCGATTATCTTAGCTGGCCTAGGCTTTGCGAACGGTGTAATGAAAAACTCAGTCTCTGCCTTTTCTGGTGGTTGGCGAATGCGTTTGAATCTAGCCCAGGCGCTACTTTGCCACTCCGATTTGTTGTTATTAGATGAACCCACTAACCACCTCGATTTAGATGCAGTTATTTGGTTAGAAAAATGGCTGCAGCGCTATACTGGTACTTTGATGCTGATATCTCACGATAAGTCTTTTTTGGACAGTACAGTGAATGAAATTATCAGCGTTGAGTCGCAGCAACTTATTAGTTATACCGGTAATTACGATGCTTATGAAAAACAACGTGCCGAACGTTTACGGTTACAAAGTTTGCAGTACTCAAAGCAACAAGATCAAATTGCACACCTCGAGTCTTTCATTAATCGATTTGGGGCAAAGGCAAGTAAGGCTAAACAAGCACAAAGCCGTGTAAAACAATTGGCAAAAATGGAAACATTGCTGCCGGTTATGGCCGCCTCTGAATTTAGCTTTGAATTTTTTACTCCGCCTAAATTACCTAACCCTCTAATAAAAATGGAGCAGGTAAAAGTAGGCTATGACGATATTATTATTCTGGAAAAATTACATCTGAATTTAGTACCTGGCAGCCGTATCGGCTTATTAGGTAAAAACGGAGCGGGTAAGTCTACCTTAATCAAATTGTTAGCAGGCGAAAAGTCACCAATGGAAGGCTTGTACGAAACATCAGCCGGATTACGTATAGGTTATTTTGCTCAACACCAATTAGAATTTTTACGAGGTGACGACTCAGCCATTGCCCATATGCAAAGGTTAGATAAAAAAGCCACCGAGCAAAGCCTCAGAGATTACTTGGGCGGTTTTGGTTTTCGTGGTGATAATGCGTTAAGTAAAGTAGCTCCGATGTCTGGGGGTGAAAAAGCCCGCTTAGTATTGGCGCTAACTGTCTATCAAAAACCAAACTTGTTGTTGCTGGATGAGCCCACCAATCACTTAGACTTAGATATGCGCCATGCGCTCAATATTGCGCTACAAGGTTTTGAAGGAGCAATGGTATTGATCTCTCATGATAGATTTTTGCTGACCTCAGTCTGTGATGATTTTTATTTAGTGGACTCAAAACAGGTGCAACCCTTTGATGGTGACCTAGATGACTACAAAGATTGGATCCTTAAAGGTGATAAGAGCGGTGATAAAGGCACTAACACAGAAAGCGACAAAACCAATGTTAAGCCAGATCGTAAAAACATTAAACGCTTAGAAGCAGAATTTAGGCAAGCCACTAAGCCACTAAGGAAAACCATAGAAAAACACGAAAAATCTATGGCTGCAGCCCAAACAAAACTAAAGGCTCTCGAACAGCAACTCGGTGATACTGAGTTATATAACGCCGAAAATAAAACTCAACTTAAACAAATATTAGCCGACCAAGCTAAGTTGAAATCCGGCCTAGAAGAGTCAGAAATGTATTGGTTAGAGGCTCAGGAAGAGCTAGAGATTAAACAAAAAGAATTTGAGATTGAAAGTCTTGGTTAACATCATGCTTCCTGACTTGCATAGACATGGATAGGCCTATTTTTGTTTATCACAAGGATAAAGAAAACGATTGAGTGGCTGAGTTAGCGTACGTCTATTTTCAAGAAGTTAGACATAACCATCACCGGGACATCACAGCAGATGCCCGAAACCTAAGTTAGATCAAAAGCTGCCATGAAGAGATGTGATTTACTCATCATAAATGTTTAATGTTTTATCTTAATTCCAGCTTTAAAGATTAAAATCACGTGTTAGATATCGATTAACAACACGCTCAATTGATGTATTCTATACCCATGATAAATCATATCTTTATTGTTGATGTTCTCAGAGCCCCAAACCAATCAAAATGTCCGTTATGGTGAGATAGTTGAAAGTGACTTTAGGCCGCCCTGGTGGGCTAAAAACAGACACGTACAAACTATCTTCCCGCGTTTTATACAAAAACGCGCCAAGCTTGATTACCGAAAGGAAAAGTTGCCCTTACCTGATGGTGATTTTGTTAATTTGATTTGGGCTGGTGATGTACAAAAATCATATGGTTTAATTGCTATGTTCCATGGTTTAGAGGGCTCAATTCGTTCTCATTATACTAACGACATGGCAGCAAACTTTGTTAAGCAAGGGTATGCAGTGGTGTTGATGCATTTTCGTGGCTGTGGCGGTGAACAAAACGCAACACCTAGAGCGTATCACTCGGGTGAGACTGAGGATGCATGGTACTTCTTGAATTGGCTTGAACAGAAATTTCCTGACACACGCAAAGTGGCGATGGGTTTCTCTCTTGGCGCTAACATGTTGCTAAAACTCTTGAGTGAACAACCAAAACAGAGGATTATTAAGGCCGCCATGGCCGTGTCTACTCCCTTTAATTTAGCTCTTTGTGCCAATAGTATTAGTCAAGGATTTTCAAAGGTTTACCAAGCTTACTTATTAAAAAGCATGGTAAATAATTTGTTGATTAAGATGCGTAATATGGATTATGGCAAATTGTTAAAAGTAACAGAGTCCCAGATAAAGCAGTTTAAAAGCTTTAGAGAATTTGATGAACATATCACTGCACCATTAC